>ERZ772880.102-NODE-102-length-72533-cov-10.135752_pt1 | contig 72533 bp, 72 predicted proteins | sample MGYA00580577_ERZ772880 | MGnify/ENA primary metagenome ERZ772880 (study PRJEB29015, sample SAMEA2737705) | human gut metagenome | biome: human gut; feature: human-associated habitat; material: faeces | place: China | collected 2012 ... | reverse complement strand
AAGACTAGTATTACTACTAGTTACTTCATAGTCTTTATTAATATTATTATTTATACTTAAATTACAACCCCCCCCGAAAATTAACTTGTTGTTAACTATATCTAATACTTTCATAGGTAGGGCCTCCTCTCCGATTTGTTGTTGATTTGCGAATTATTTGGGATCTTTCAGCCAATCAAATCTACATTTACTTCATACATTAATTTTATCATAAACTATTTTTATTTTCAATATTATTATTAATTATTTTTAAGGTAATCTATAGTTTCATCAAAAGTATCTACTCTAACTATATTTAAATCAATATGATATTCGTTCTTAATCATAACAACTTTTTCGTAATTAGAAGACAGTTTTATTTTTAAATTCTTTTCTATAGTTGTGTATAAAACATCATATCAATACTAAATTAGATTTTTAACTAATCTTTGTTATCTTTTAATACTTTTTCTACTTCACTAATTAATTGTTCCTTATTAGGAATATAACATGTATAAGTTGAAGCAAATATATTATTAGATAATCCACCTAAAGCATATTCTAATAACACTTTATCTTTATCTGCACATAATATAATTCCTATAGGCTTTCCATCGTCTTCACTATTTACATCTTGTTCATAATAATTTAAATACAGATTCATTTGACCTAAATTTTCTGCTTTTAAGCCATTTATTTTTAAATCAATTAAAACATAAGATTTTAAAAATTTATTATAAAAAACCATATCTACATAGTAATCTGTATTATTTAAGGTAATTCTTTGCTGACTACCAACAAACATGAATCCTTTTCCAAGTTCAAGCAAAAATTCTTCAATATGCCTTATTAATTTATATTCTAAATCTTTTTCAAGCAATGGTTTTTGTTCTTTTATTCCTAAAAATTCAAAAACATAAGGTTGTTTAACAATATCACTTGGTTTAGAAATAATCTGTCCTTTCTTTGATAATTCTAAAACTTTTTCTTTATTTACTTTTCCATCAGATAATAGCAGTCTTTCAAATAATGAAGTATCTAATTGTCTTCGTAGTTCCCTAACACTCCAATTTTCATTAATACATTCATTTTCATAAAAACTACGTTTATCTTTATCTTGAATTATCATCAATTCTAAATAATGAGACCATGTTAATTTAATGTTTAGTTTTTCCAAATTAGGATAGGCTTTATAAAATACTCTCATGTATTTTAAATTAGACACTGAATATCCTTTACCTAAATATTTCGTTAATTCCCTAGATAAACTTTTTAACACTTCCCTCCCATATTGAAGTCTATTATTATATTCATTTTCATTTGAAACAATAATTTTACCTATATTCCAATATACATATACAATCGATTTATTAATTTCTTGAACTAAATTGCTTTTAGTTTGATTAACTAACTCAGTTATTTCATTTAGCATTTTATTATTTACTTTTTCTAACATATTTCCTCCTTTTTGAATTGGTCAGACGCGTCTGGCCAATTTCTTAGTATCTGCAATGACAGATATTTTCCAGTAGTATATCCTCAAATTTTTTGTATATTTAATCAACAATATTACTAATTTTAATATCGTAATATTCTGCTAATGCTTTAACTACATCATTATTAATTTTTTTCCATTTTCATATTTGTTATATGTAAATTTATCTACACCTAAATATTTTGCAATTTCTTCTTGAACTTTATTATTGTCTATTCTTAATTTCTTAATCCTAAGACTTACTTTGCTACTTCAAGTGAATATTTAAATAATTGCATTTACTCCTTATTTGTTAATTCTGACATATTTCATAATCTTTATATACATTTCTCTTACCACTTATAACTTGCATATTCCCTTTTGGATAAATTAAACTTTGTTCTTAATTATACTAAAATGTTTACCAACAACTATATTAATAGTATCTTTTTCTTTATTTCCAGTAGTACAATTTCTTTTCATAACTAATCATTAATGATAATTAATCACTTACAAATGTACAATTTAGTAGAATTTAACAAAACATTATTTAAAAGAGACCAAAATATCGGCCTCTTATGCTTATTCTTCCTCTTCTAAAGAAGAATCTTCTATAGTATCCTTTTTACGATTAGGATTAGAAGTAAGAAAAGTAACTTTCTCTGCTACTATCTCAGTCTTTTTTCTCTTAACACCATCAGGAGATTCAATAATTCTTGTTTGAACTCTACCTTTAACACCAATCATGTCGCCAGTGTTACAATACTCACTAGTAGATTCCGCAACTGCAGACCATAAAGTACAATCTAAAAAGTCAGTATCATATTCACCATTAACATTCTTATAGTTTCTTGGTACTGCAAGAGTTAAAGTAGCATATTTCTTACCATTTTCCGTAACCTTTGTTTCAGGTGCTCTAGCAATTCTTCCTACTAAAACTATTTGATTAACCATAATTCCCTCCTTTCGCCATCACTATACCAAAAAAGAGAGATTATTTGCAAATTTTTAAAACATAATTTTTCCCAATAAAAAAATAGGGAAAATCATCGTTTCTCGGCCAGAAAAGAATTTTTTCCCTAAAAAAACATATCTCAAAAACATCTTTTAAAAATTTACTAACTTTACATAAATTTTACATTTTTTCATTAATTTCTTTAATAATTGAATCAGAAATAGCCTTTGCTAAAGCATCTTGTTCTTCTTTTAAAGTATTAACATCAGTACTATTAGATATATAACCAAGTTCTAATAAGTAAGATTCATTACCAATATTACTATCATAGTAGGGATTAACTCCTACCTTATCAGGATTACTATTATCAACATAAGCACCAGTCATAAAGCCTCCCGTTTCTCTAATCATATATAAATAATTAGATTTAGTAGTAACATTATAATGTTTATAATTTTTTTCATCATATCCATCAATCGCAGACTTAACTTCACTCTCAGTAAAGTTATGAGTATAAATCCCATCAAACTTCTTATATAATCTATTAGAAGAGTATCCTAAGCTAGTATTATTAGTAATATTATTTACTATATCTTTAGCTAAATCATAATTAATATCACTAGGAGTATATAATTCAATTCCCTTTACTTTAGAAGAACCACTCTTATTAATATGAATAGAGAAAGTATATTTACTTTTAACCTCATTGGGAATAACCGCCCTACCACCTTTATTATACTCATCCATAACATGATTTTTATCAATATCACCTTCATCATGAGTTAATTTAACAGTAATACCAGCCTTCTCTAAATTACTTTTAACTTTCTTACTAATATCCATAGTAAAATCAGTTTCTTTATAATTGCCAGAAGCACCTCCACCATCCATACCACCATGACCTGGATCAATAGTAACATCATAATTCTTATTCTTACTATTATTCTTTTTAACAACAAATTCTAAAGTATTATATTCATTATTAGAATCAATAGTAATTATATTATTATATTTAGATAAAGTATAATAAACAGTTTCCTTATACTTAGTATCATTCTTAATACCATAATATTTAATAATAGGCTTTTCACTATCCTCACTATTAGGATAAGTAGCCTTAAGTACTAAATAATAAGTACCAATATCTAAATTATCTAAATATAAACCATCATTAATAAGATTAGAAATATAATAATTAATCTTACCACCATCAGTATCAGAAGTAATTTCTATATCTTTATCCTCACCATTATATAAAGTAAGACATAAACTATCATAATTCTTATCTTTAATATCAATATTACCTTCTATATTAAAATGATTACCATAAACATAATATTTAGAAGCATTACTAACCTCTTCTTCTAAATTAAGTTTGGGTACTTTACTTTTAATATAATTAACATATACAAAATAACCACCACACCCTAAAATAATAATTACAAATAAAAATCCAATTATCTTTTTCATCTATTTATCTCCTATATTAATAGCAAGTAGTCTGTTAAGTTCTACTGCATACTCTGTTGGTAATTCCTCTCTAAATGCTGATATAAATCCCATAATAATAAGTTCTTTAGCCTTATCCTCATCAAGTCCTCTACTCATCAAATAAAATAACTTATCTTCACTAATCTTTGATACTGTTGCCTCATGTTCCATAAAGGAACTATTATTATTAACAATATTAGTAGGAATAGTATCACTCTTAGATTTATCATCAAGAATCAAAGTATCACATTTAACTGAAGCCTTTGAGCCAATTGCATTCTTCGTAATTTTAACAGTACCTCTATAAGTAGCATTACCACCACCTGATGCAATAGATTTAGATATAATATTACTCTTTGTATATTTACCCAAATGAATCATTTTAGCACCAGAATCTTGTATTTGACCTTCTCCAGCAGCAGCAACACTAATACAAGTACCTCTCGCATAATCACCTTTTAAAATACAAGCAGGATATTTCATATTAGTCTTAGAGCCAACATTACCATCAATCCATTCCATTAAACCATTCTCTTCAACGATAGCTCTTTTAGTAACTAAGTTATATACATCCGTAGACCAATTTTGTACAGTACTATATCTACACTTACTATTCTTACCAACAAATATTTCAACTACTGCTGCATGAAGAGAATCTTCTGTATAAGTAGGAGCAGTACATCCCTCCATATAATGAACACTACTATTATCATCAACAATAATAAGCGTTCTCTCAAACTGTCCCATATTCTTACTATTAATTCTAAAATAACTCTGAAGAGGTCTATCAAGTTCCGTATTAGGAGGAATATAAATAAAAGTTCCTCCACTCCATACAGCACCATTTAAAGCTGTAAATTTATTCTCATTATATTTAACTAAAGTATTAAAATATTTTTTAAATAATTCAGGATACTCTCTTAAAGCACTATCAGTATCCATAAAGATAACATTCTTTTTCTTTAACTCCTCATTCATATTATGATAAATAACTTCACTATCATATTGAGCCCCCATACCATCTAAGTATTTTGCTTCAGCAGAGATAACACCCAAATCATCAAAAATATTTCTAACATCACAAGAAATATTATTCCAATTATCTGTTAAATTATTCTCTCTCTCTTTATAATAAGTAATGTTATCATAATCAATATCAAGTTTAGGTCCAAAATTAGGATTATTACTCTTTAAAAAAGCATCAAGAGATCTAAGTCTAAAATCAAGCATCCATTTAGGTTCTCCCTTAATACTAGATATTTTTTCTACTACTTCTTTAGTTAATTTCATTTATATCACCTTGCACCCTTATTATATAAAATAAAATCCAATAAGTAAAGAAAAAAACTATCTATTTACAATAAATAGACAGTTTAATTACTTATATTAGACCTACTACTAAAACCATTCATATAATAATCAGGAATTTTACCCTGCACAACTTTCATAGCGATAGGAATACTAGCATCAATATTAATTTCTTCACTAATAATAGGTAAAATAATCCTCGTATCAACTTTAACATCAATCATTAATTTAATTAAAGCATTATTAATACCATATTCTGTAACATCCGTAGAAAATCCAGTAACAACATCTCCCACTAAAGATAACTTAACTGGAATCTTAGGACCAAGATTATATAAAAGACTAGAACCAGTAACCATACCAAAAGGAATATAAGTAATAATACCCTTATCAAGCAAATCCATATCATAAGCATCTAAACTATTAAGAGGAAGTTCTAACATATCAATCTTTCCTTCTTCAATAGCCCTAAGATTAAGTTCAATTAAACTAGTCATAGTACTAAGTATTTTAGAAGAATTCTTACTATTAAAATCAATTAAAACAATTTCTCCTTTATCATTATAAACAATATCAAAAATATCATCAGCCCATGAATCACTCATCTGTTTAGTAATAGCCTTATTAATAACTAAAACAGTAAGTTTCCTAGTTTCAGCCTCAGCATAAGCCATAAGTACATCTCTGGATTTATTAGAATAATAATTAATAAATATAATAATAAATAATACCAGAAATATAAAAATAACAATAATAGTATTAATAACTTTACTTTTTTTCCTTTTCTTATTCTTTAGTAACATTCTCATACTAAATTATATGAAATAACCCTATTTAAAAGAAATAAAACCTCCAGTAATACTCAAAGTATCATATCCAAAAGCATTAAGTCTCTTACTAATCTCTAAACTTTGTTTGCCCTCTTCACAATAAAGATAATATCTCTTCTTCTTATTTAAATAATGAGAATAATTATTAAGTAAATTATAATAAGGTATATTAATAGCATTCTTAACATGAGAAATACTATATGAATAATTATCTCTAATATCAATAATAATAGGACTACTAATTTTCTTTAATTCATAAATAGAAATCGTATTCATACCACACCTCACTATAATATATACTAGATATAAATAAGTGAAAAGTAAAATAGTACAAATTTTCCATACCTTTCACTAAAAGCCAAAGTCTTTTAGTGTTACTTCTAGCCTGTAGTCTAGAAGTAAAAATTATAAAATATGTATTGGTGTGAAATCCTTTCTAACTAAAATATTTTCCAAAGAAAAAAACTTAAGAATAATCTTAAGTAATTATAAACTAAGTAATTTCTTAGCAGTTCTAACCATCTGAGCAGAATAACCCATTTCATTATCATACCAAGAAATAACTTTAACCATTTGTTTACCATCATGTTCTACTACTTTAGTTAAAGATAAGTCTGCTAATGCGCCACAAGTAGTACCAATAACATCAGAAGAAACAATTGGATCAGTAGTAGTAACTAAAGTCTCACTAGCATTATTTATAAATGCACTATTAATTTCTTCTACTGTAACTTTCTCAGTAAGTTCTAAAGATAAATCAACTAAGCTACCATCAGATACTGGTACCCTAATAGCACCACCACTAAGTTTACCATCTAAACTTGGAATAACTTTACCAATTGCAATAGCAGCCCCAGTAGAAGTAGGCACAATATTCATTGCACATGCTCTACCTCTTCTTTCTTTAATCCCTTTTTTATGAGAAACATCTAAAGTAACTTGATCATTAGTATAAGCATGAATTGTAGTCATAAATCCTCTTTCAATACCAAAATTATCATCAAGTACTTTAACAATTGGTGCTAAACAATTAGTAGTACAAGAAGCCGCTGATACAATAATATCATCACTAGTTAATATATCATCATTAACATTATAAACAATAGTCTTCATATCCCCCTTACCAGGAGCACTAATAAGTACTTTCTTAGCACCTGCCAAAATATGTTTATTAGCATCTTCCTTCTTAGTAAACTTACCAGTACATTCAAATACTAAATCAATACCAAGTTCTCCCCACGGAAGATTACTAGGATCCATCTCACTATATACTCTAGTTTTCTTACCATCAACAATAATACCTTCACTATCAAAAGTAATATCTTTATCATAAGTTCTATGATTAGTATCATATCTAAGTAAATAAGCAAGTTCTTCACTACTAGACAAATCATTAATAGCTACTACATCAAAGAAATCATCCTCTTTCATTAATCTATATACTAATCTACCAATTCTACCAAAACCATTTATTGCTATTTTCATTTCTATCATCTCCTAAATATATTATATATTATTTTATCCAAAATATAAAATATTTTCTTCACTACTTTACACATTTCTATACATTAATAACCTAAATATCATGTAAACACTTATTAATACCATCACCAATAATCATAGAAAGTTTATCAATAACAAAATCAACTTCTTTAGGAGTAACAATGAAATTATAATTAACAGATGTAAGAACCTCCTCAATTAAACTTTTTTTATCAGTATCCGACAATTCTCCTATCATACCAAGAATATCTCTTTTCTCTTCTAAATTTAAATCCTTATCTTTTATTTTATCTACATAATTACTTCTACTAAAAATAAGTTTGTTTTTACTTTGATTATCTTTAATATAAGAAATATGTTTGAATAAATAATTAATAGTATCATATACAATAACAGAAGCCTCTACTACTGTAGGAACCCCAATAGCAATAACAGGAATACCCATAGTATCATAACTAATTTCTTTTCTCATATTACCAACACCACTACCAGGATGAATACCAGTATCAGTAATTTGAATACTCTTATTAACTCTATCCATACTGCCAGCAGCAAGAGCATCAACTACTACTACCATATTCGGCTTAACTTCATTAATAACAGCCTTAATATAATCACCAGTCTCTATCCCAGTACATGCCATAACACCTGGACAAAAACCAGCTACTTCTTTAATACCTTCACTAATATCTTCACCAAGCACAAATAAATGTCTAGTAATAATTAAATTATCAATAACTTTAGGCCCCAAGCTATCAGGAGTACTCTTATCGTTACCAAGACCAATAACAAGAATATTATTATTATCACCAACAAAATCATTAAACACTTTAATAAAAATTTCCTCTATCCTATCACAATTTTCTTTATCTGTAGCATCATTAAATAAAATAGTAACATACTTACCCTTCTTTCTATTAATAAGTTTACTACTTTCATCATCAATATTAACACTAGTAACAGAAATATTTCCGTAATTCTCTGTTTTAGTATCAATATAATTATCATTATCAGTAATACTTTCAAGTATCAAATCAGTTCTAATATTATACTTGTTTAAGTCAATTTCATGGCCCATATCTATCACCAATAATATTTTTTACAAAAAACACTAAAAATATTTGCTTTTTCTATAATTTTTTGGTAAAATTATAATTAGTTTTGGAAGGAGATGAATTTTTATGGCAAATGTTAAAAATGCAAAGAAAAAAATAATTCAAATAAGAAAAACAACTTTAGCACATCAACAATTAAAGTCTACTGTTAAAAATGCTATTAAAGAAACAGACAAAGCTGTATTAGCAGGAAATAAGAGCCTAGCAGACAAATCATTAAAGAAAGCAATTAAAGCTTTAGATAACGCTAAAGTTAAAGGTTTAGTTCATAAAAATAAAGTTGATAGAGAAAAATCAAGATTAACTAAAAAAGTAAATACTATGGAAGTAAAATAATTACTTCTTTTTTTTACATAAAAAAATGAGATATTACTCTCATTTAATTATTCTATTTAAACATTATCACTATATTTAGTAACGACATATTTACCATCTATCTTCTCTATCTTAGAAGAAATAGTAAGTAAGTTACTAGGAGTATTATCTCCTACTGAATAATAAGAAATAACAACTTCCACATCAAAACTATCATTGCCTAAATTTAAAACATCATATTTAGTATTACCATTATTAATCATATTTTCATTTCTAAGGTAAGCTAAATCAACACCTTTATGTGCTACCATACAATATAATTTACCATCTTTTTCTTGATACTTATTATTATCAAAATACTCATTAATAAGTTCACTACTAATATTTTCTTCCAAATATTTTTTAACTTCACTAACACTCTTAAATTCAGAAGATAAATCATAAGTATCATTACCTATAGTCAAAAAGTCCGCATCTTCATCAAATTCACCACAGTAACCATATAGTCCTCTCTTTTGATTAGCCAAACTAATCATAACAGGCATCTTCTCTTTACTAATAGTAATTGCTTCTTCCTTAGAAATAGTTTTATCATTCTTATCATTATTGTTTTCATTATTATCCATATTAGTATTATCTTTTACTAAATCATCATTCCTATTACTAAAATCAATTCTTTTAGTAGCCAGTAAATAAACAAATAAACTAAGTAACACTATAACTATAATCATAATTATAGTACCAACATTACTCTTTCTCTTCTTTCTTTTTCCCATACCTATCCTCCTACTAAATTATATCAAAAAAATATAAAAAAAGAAAGAGAAAAATCTTCTCTTCCTACATCATATTTTCTAGGTCACTAATAGCTTTAGTTTTAGCGGAATTCATCTTTCTAACTAACTTCTTCATATTACCATTTTTTATATTTGTGTATAGAGCGGCGCTCCCAACTCCAATACCTAATCCCATTAAAGCCATACCTGTCTTAGATTTCATAATCTCACCTCTCTAAAATATGATTGGTATTTAATATACCAATCATATTATTAACCATATATCAATAATTATACTATTCATTATAAAAATTAATAATAAAATCTTTTAAAGTAGTTTTTCTATTATCAACATAATCATTATTAATACCATAAATAAAAGCATTCGAGTCTCCCACTATAACAAGACTTTTTTTAGCTCTAGTAACACCAGTATAAACAAGTTTGTTATAAAGCATTCTCTTAAAAGAATTAACAACAGGCATAATAACCATATCAAATTCACTACCTTGTGCTTTATGAATACTAATTGCATATCCATGTCTAAAATTAATAAATTTATCTGGTGTATACTCAACAATATTACCATCATAATTAATATTAATCTGATTAATTATCTTTTTATCTTTAGAAATAATAATATCTTCAATATATCCAATATCACCATTATAAACATTATTATCTGGATCATTAACAAGTTGTAATACCTTATCACATTCTCTAAAAGTAACATTTCTAATATTTATTTCTTTTTTATTTTTACTACTAGGATTAAACAATTCTTGTAGCATAATATTAAGATTATCAATACCATTTAAAGACTTATACATAGGAGCTAATATTTGTACTTCCCTATCAGTATATCCTTTTTTAATAGCTTTTTTAACAACTTCTTTAATATAACTACCAGCATTATCATTATCACTACTAATAAATAAATAATCATCTTTTTTAATAAATAAATCTTCGCTAATATTTTTATTTTTAATATCATAAGCTAAGTTAAGAATATATGAGTCTTCACTTTGTCTATATATTTGATTAAGTCTAATTACAGGCAAACAATCACTATCAATAATATCTTTAAGTATCTGTCCTTCACTAACACTAGGTAATTGATAGTAATCTCCTACTAAAATAAGTTTAGCATCTCTTCTAATACCCTTAAATAAAGCTTCCATAAGTAAAGTATCAATCATACTAACTTCATCGACAATAATATATTTTTGACCATTTGGAGAATATTCATCGGTAGCAAAAGTATTAGTATCCTTATCCCATCCTAAATATTTATGAATAGTACTAGCACTAATACCAGTAGTTTCCATAAGTTTCTTACTAGCTCTCCCTGTTGGAGCAAGAAGTGCAATATCATCTTTTTTTAGTTTTTTTTCATGAATGAGAATATTAACAATTGCCTTAACAATTGTAGTCTTACCAGTTCCAGGTCCACCAGTAATAATAGTAATATTATTATTAACTCCAGAATAAATAGCCTTCTTTTGTATTTCATCATACTTAATTTTATCATCTTTTTCTTTATTATTAATATATTTATCAATACTAACATTACTATTAATACTCATATCATTAAGAAAACAAAGTCTTTCACAAATATATTTTTCAGCCTCATAAAATTTTCTTAAATAATATCTCTTATCTTCAATAATAATTTTTTTATTCTTAACAAGTTTCATCATCAAATAATCAAATTTTTCATTACTAATACTAACATAATTAGATAACATATTAGATATTTCTTCCAAAAATAAAAAAGTATCTCCATTATTAAAACACAATTCTTTCATAATATAGATAATTAATGCCTTAATTCTTCTTTCATCATCTTCATTAATTCCCATGCCAAGAGCAATTTCATCAATCTTAACAAAAGACATTTCATCACTATCAATAAGCTCATATATATTATTATTAACAGTATCTAATATTTTATTATTATACTTATTTAAAAAAGATAAAGAATCTTTCATATCAAAACCAAGTTTAGTAAGTTCCATAACAATATTAGAAGTACTTTGATAATCCACTAAAACATTGTATATTCTATTAATTTTATTTTCCCCAAGTCTAGGTATCAATTGAAGGCAATCTTTGTTTTCAAGTATTTTATTAATAGTATCCTCATGAAAAGTATCAACGATCTTTTTAGCAGTCTTTTCTCCAATTGGAAATAAATCACTTGATAAAAAAACAATCAATTCTTCTTCTTTAGTAGGAATATTAACTTCAAAAGAATTAACATTAAATTGTTTTCCATACTTATTATGATAAACAATTTCACCATATAAAATATATTCTTTTTTTTCACTAAGTCTAGGTAATATTCCAGTTATATGTATCATATCATCATCATAGTCAATATTATTATCCTTTATTTTAAAAAGACCAACCATATAACCATTAATCTCATTACGATATATTTCTTTATATAAAAAGCCTTTAATAAAATTATCTTTCATATAATTCCTCTTTTCTTAATAATTATAACAATTATAAGAATCAAAGTAAAGAAAAAACTCACCAAAGTAAGTTTTATTTCTATTCACAAATATATCCTTCATTTTTATAATGAGTTTTTATTTGTTCCTTATCATTAGCAGTTATTCTTTTACCAGAACCATAATAATTATAAAAGATAACAGTAAGTGTATTATTTGGCTTATCAGTAATATAACTCCAACCAAAACCAGACGAATCGAAATTAAGACGATTGCTTACGCAAAAATCATTATTACCATCTATTATACAATCTAAAGAATTCAATTTGTTGATCATTTCAGTAACCTTATCATCTGTTAAACCATTTTGATACTTAATAACCATTCTATTATAAATAGCAAGTTTATAACTCTTTTGATAATTGTAAATAAAATCAGAATAAATAGATATATCAGTATCACCTGTATTATGACTATAAGTACAATTTAAATCCACATTAGCAGCCTTATAATCAGACAAACCAGTAGTATTTTTATGTACCCCAAATACCAAAAACTTAAGTATTAAAATCACCACAATAGAACCAACAATCGAAACAATAATTCCTATCAATATGGCTTTCTTTAATTCATTATTATTTTCATTCTGAACATTAATACTATTATTCATACTCTCCTCCTATCATAATTTATGATACCATATATTAGTCATTCTTACAAGTATATTTTAAAAGAACTATCTACTTTTGATAGTTCATAATTAAATTACTAGTTTTATACAAATATTCCATATTTTTATTTATTTTTATACACATATCATACTCACTACCATCAATAACAATTTTAGGAGGAATAGCCATATAAATAAATAAAAGTAATCTTTCATTATCTTTTAACGGATAATTACTTTCATAATAATGAAATAAATCATCAAAATCAAATTCTAAATAATGATTCTTATAAAAAGATAATAAATCATATATAGGACTATCAACCCTACTTTTATTCCAACTAATTAAATATGGCTTATCACTTTTAAGGTAGTGATCTAAATTAATATTATTATGAATATATGAAACTCTTTCATTCTTATTATCTTCAATTAATTTATACCATTTATCAATATTATCTTTAACATAATAAATACTACTAAATATAATATTAATATTTCTAGCAATCAAATAAGAAGAAGGAGACATATAAACCTCTTTTTCAATCAAAGAAATAAGTTCATTGTAATAATTATTCAAATAATCAATATCATTAACAATATCTTCATATATTTTTTTATTTTTATCAATATCTACTTCCCTATAAAAAGTAGTTTTACTATGAAGTAAACTAAGTAAATGCACCATATCCATAGCCTTTTGTTCTCTTGGTTCATATACATCTTCAATATATGGATATATTTCATATTTATTAGATTCTTCTATTGGATAAGGAAAATAATCAAAAGCTCTTGATCTTAAATAATTATAAGTCTTATCAATATCATTATTATTTTTATTTTTAATAACTATTCTATCATCGACTATTTTAACCCCTGATTTAATAGTAAGCTTATTATAAGGCAAATTATATTTACTTACTTCACTTCTAATATCATTATTCACTAGTCTTAGGTATAATAACCTTATCTCCAGGTTTAATATTTGTTATATCATTATAATCTTCAAATGCTTCTTTTGTAATACCATATTTAATAAGTATTTTATCAATAGTATCTTCTTCTTTAACAATATAAACATAATAAGTAGTATAAGTCTCACTATCATCTAAATTAGAAAACAAATCACTAGCAGTAATATTATCATTTTCTCTAGTTTCCTCTTTAATTTCTTCAGTATTTATTTTTTCCATAATTTCCTCTTTCTTTTCATCAACTACTGGTATATCATCTTTCACATCATCAACTTTTATTTTTTCTACTCTAACTTCTTCTATCTCCTCAGTTTCTACTTTTTCATCCAGAGTATCTTCTTCCTTTGTTACATCATCTGGTAAATATTCAGCTTCAATAAATAAATCAATATTAACACTCAAAGTATCATTATTAATAACATCGTAATAAAAATCATCAATATCAGCCTTAACAGTACTAATATCATATCTAGGATCTAATGTAATATCAAAAGGTAAATCAAAAGAAAACTCATCTCTATTAATAGAGCCTTCATTCATCTTATAATTCCCAGTAATATGAAATACACCAGTAATAATACCTTCTTCTTCAACATTAATTTCTCTTTCCAAAGATATAGAAGTAATCTCACTAACTTTAGTTTTAAATGGTAATTCTTTCTTAAATGGTACAATCTGTTTCATAATCACTCTCCCTTTCAATAAAAGATATGAAACAAAAACAAAAATATAACAATTAAGTTATATTTTTAAGTATTTTAATATTTCTTTTCAATTTTAATTTATATAAATAATGTCCACTACCAATATTATTTAATATCATAGTAATTGTCTTAAGTTCTTTATCACATTTCTTTCTAAATAATTCACTATTCTTATCTAATAATATTGGACCTAAATATAATTCTTTATAAGAATATCTTTCCCTACCCTTCTTAAATACGATAACAGTATAAATAATATTCTTATCAAGAACCAATTCTTCATCATCAATATAATAACCCATACTAACCATATTTTTTCTTAAGAAAAATAAATCAGTATTACTTTGAATAATAATCTTATTAATATCTTTAAGTTTATCTTGAGAATATTTAAGAAATCCAATAATAGTATTAGCACCCATACCAGCTACTACTAATGTATCGATTTTATCTTTCTTATTAATAACAGATACACCACTGCCAAGTCTAATATCTATTCTATCTTCTAATTTATATTTGGATACATTTCTTCTAGCAGACTCTAAAGCATTATTATTAACATCACTAGCAATAATTTTTAAATTATTAAATTTTTCAGCTAAATATATAGACAAAAGTCCGTGATCACAACCAATATCAATCACGGATTTATCATTTTCATCTATAAAACTAGCCACCATTTCTAATCTTTTAGATAATTTACTCATTTAAGAAATCCTTCAACTTTCTACTTCTAGATGGATGTCTTAATTTTCTTAAGGCCTTAGCCTCAATTTGTCTAATTCTTTCCCTTGTTACACCAAACATTTGCCCAACTTCTTCTAATGTTTTAGATGACCCATCATCAAGACCGAACCTAAGTCTAAGTACTTGTTCTTCTCTTTCAGTCAAAGTAAGTAAAACATCACTAATCTCTTCTTTTAACATTTCATGAATAGTAAAATCTTCCGGAGACATATTGTTTTCATCAGGAACAAAATCACCCAAATGTGAATCTTCTTCTTCTCCAATTGGAGTTTCTAAAGAAACAGGATCCTGAGCAATCTTAATAACTTCTCTAATTTTTTCAGGACTCATCCCCATTTTTGCAGCAAGTTCCTCATCGGTAGGTTCTCTATTAAGTTCAAGCGTAAGCTGCCTTTGAAATCTTGATAATTTATTAATAGTTTCTACCATATGTACAGGAACTCTGATAGTTCTAGCTTGATCAGCTATCGCTCTAGTGATAGCTTGTCTAATCCACCAAGTAGCATAAGTAGAAAACTTATATCCTTTATTAGCATCAAATTTTTCAACAGCTTTCATAAGACCAATATTCCCTTCTTGAATCAAATCAAGAAAAAGCATACCTCTTCCAACATATCGTTTAGCAATAGATACAACAAGTCTTAAATTTGACTCTGCAAGTCTATTTTTAGCTTCTTCATCACCATTAGCAATTCTCTCAGATAGTTCAGTCTCTTCTGCAAGTGATAACAAACTAATTTTACCTATCTCTTTTAAATACATTCTAACAGGATCATTAATAGTAAGTTCTTTAGCAATATTATTATCTTTTAAAATATCCTCTAAATCTCCACCATCATCCTCATCACTACCATCATCTAAGTCAGATTCTGATACAACACTAATATCATTTTCCATAAGAGCATTATAAAGTTCATCAAGTAAATCACTACCAATTTCAAGACCTTTTAACTCTTCTGCTAACTCTTCATATGTAATAAATCCAAGTTCTTTACCTTTCTTAATCAAGTTTTCTTTTCTTTGTTCAAAATCTTTAATTTCTGATACCATTTCTACTACCTCCCCTTATCTTCATTATCTCCATAGATATTTCTGCTTGTTTTAATGGATCTTTCTCTTCTTTTAACTTTTTGTTTAAATTATTAACTCTCACTTCTTTATGATACTCATTTATAACAAAAATATAATCTTCAATTTCTTCTATTTGAAAGTCCTCTTTTATTCCCATAGCAATAATATCACGGAGGGTTCTAAGTATTTCCTCTCGATCAGATATATAACTAATAAAATCAGCAACATTTATTATACCATATTTATGAAAATAGTAAATAATTTCATTAGATAATTCACGAATATTTTTATCAGGAAAATATCCAACTCTATTTTCAACCATATTAAGTACCTTTTCATTCTTTAACATGTAATAAATAAGATAATTCTCTGCCATACCATATTTATTATAAGTCTTCTTAGGTTTAATATCCCTAACAACCTCTTTTTTATTTTTAATCAACTTATTATATTTATCTTTTATAGTCTCATAATCTATATTAAAATTATCCGATAACTTCTTTAAATTAAGTTCTACTATAATATTATCTTTTTCATTAATAAGTTCCTTTAAAGCACTATTAACATAAGAAGAAATATCCTTAATATTACCAAAATCTTTATTCTTTTTAAGTATTTCCATTTTATAATCAATAAGATTACTAGCATTATTAATTTGTGCTAAAAAAGAATCTTTACCATTTTTAAGTATATATTCATCAGGATCCAAATTATCAGGAAGTCTAACTATTTTAATATTAACTCCAGTATCTTCAAGTAACTCAATAGCACTAATAGTAGCCTTTTCACCAGCAGCATCACCATCAAAACATAAAATAACATTATTAGCCATATTTCTAATAATACTTTTATGTTCCCTCGTAAGAGCAGTTCCCATAGTAGCAATACAATTATCAATACCAACTGTACTAGCCCTAATAACATCCATTTGACCTTCCATAATAATAACAGAATCATTTTTCTTCAAATGTTCTTTAGCAATATGATAATTATATAAAATTTTTCCCTTTTTAAATTTATCCGTCTCTTTAGTATTAACATATTTAGCAGTATCTTTAGTATTATATATTCTACCAGAAAAAGCAACAGGATTACCACTTAAATCATAGATAGGAAACATAATTCTATTAATAAAAATATCATGTCCATTCTCATTAGTAAGACCAACATCTACTAGTTTATCAATAGAATATTTTTTATTAATCAAGTATTCAGTAAGTGATACCTTCTGTATAGAAAGACCAATACCGAATTTTTTAATAGTATCTTTATCAATATGTCTCTTATCTAAATATTCAATAGCATTCTTACCTAAATTAGTAAATAAACTATTTTGATAAAACTTATTAGCAGTACTATAAATATCAAAGTATTCATCTTTCTTATTACTAACACTAATATTAGTACCAATATTAATACCAACCTTTTCCCCAAGCAATCTAACAGCCTCAGTAAAAGATATCTTCTCAAAATCCGCTACAAAAGTAAATACATTACCACTAGCACCGCAAGAAAAACAAGTATAAATTTGTTTCTCAGGACTAACACTCATACTAGGAGAATGATCATCATGAAAAGGACAAACACCAAAATAATTTTTCCCCTTCTTTGTAAGATTAACATACTTAGAAATAACATCAACAATATCAGTTTTATTTCTTATCTCATTCATAACTTCATTACTGATATAAGCCATAAGTATCACTTCCTTACAAAAAGCCAATATAATTATATAACAAAAGCATTTTTTTGTAAAGAAAAAAGATAAGAAACTTCCATATTTCCTACCTTTTTTAGTATATAACCATAACTAATATATAATATATATGGTTGATATCTTAGTTAAAGACTCTATTAGAGGCTTTAACTAACACTCTAAGATTACAAACTTAGAGTGCCATAAAAGAATAGTTATCTAGCAAATCCATATACCTTTCCCTTTTCTAAAGGAATATTCTTATAATAAAACAAATCACTAACCGTAACAAAAGTATAACCCTTACTCTTTAAAGATGGAATAATAATTTCTAATGCATTAGCAGTAGCACTATAAATATCATGCATTAAAACAATATCTCCATCTTTTACTTTATTAATAACCCTACTACTAATTCTCCTAGAATTATGATATTTCCAGTCCAAAGTATCAATATCCCATATAATAATAGGAGTATCCACTACACCCCTAATCATCTTATTACAAGATCCATAACTAGGTCTAAATAAAGTAGGATATTTCCCCGTAACTTCAAAAATAAGATTACTAGTATCATTAATCTCACTCTTAACCTTATCTTCTTTATATTTAGTAAGAAGTAAATGATTAAAAGTATGATTTCCAATCTCCATCTTACTACTAACCATTCTCTTTAAAATATTCTCATTTCCCTTAATTCTATTACCAAGTACAAAAAAAGTAGCAGGAACATTATTTTCCTCTAATATATCAAGAACCTTATTAGTATTATAATTAGGTCCATCATCAAAAGTAAGAGCAATATATTTATTACTAATAACATCATTATCATAAATAATATAATCATTCATATAAGTACTAGCTATCCCCTTCTCCACTTTATCATTATCCATATCAATAATAAAACTATCAATATCATTAGATATCTTTCCTGATCCTACTATATATTTATAAAAACTCAAATAATATTTATTCTCTTTCAAATAACCATCATAATCAATAAAAATATCATCACTATAATTATTAGAAGTCCTATTCAAATAATTCTCAATAAATAAATCAATATTATCATTATCAAAAAAAGGATAATTAATAGTCCTATTACTATCAATAAGTACCTTGTTAACAATCTCACTATTATAATCAATAACTAGTATCATAAAAAAAATAATAATAAAAGGAAGCATAAAATATCTATATTTCATAAATTCACCTATCTAAATATATGAAAAAAAGACTAAATATATTAGTCTCTAATATCAATTCCATCAAATCTAACATCAATAAACCTCTTACTAGATAAATAATCACACATATGTACAAATCTCTGATACTTATCTTTAGGTATAGGTAAAACCTCATTACCATTATAATCCTTATTCCAAATACCCATATGTGAAGAAATAACCCTAATAAGTAAATTAAATTCTTCATCAGTAAGAGATAATTTACTCCTACTTTCTTTTATAAGTTCACATACCACTAACGGATGATCAAATCTCGTATACTTTTCTTTTACTCTACCACTTTTACACCCATCATGTAAAACAATAGCCATAATAATAATATCCTTTTCATTATCACTAAAATTATTAAGTCCCGGATTATCTAAAAGTTCTTTAGCAAATCTAACTGCCACTTTAGTATGTTTAACAAGTCCATGCTCACTCTTAGCAAAATCTGGATGGTATTTACCAGTACTAGAAGCAGGAATATCAAAAAAATAATCAGGTAATTCATTAACCAATAACTTAAGATCTTCTCTTTTCTTATCATCTTTTATATAACTATATTCCTTATTAAAATATTCAATTTTATTCATAACATCTACTTCCTTACATTAATATCTACAGTAGTATATGGTATTTCAATCTTTTCTTTATCAAAAGTATCTTTAACTAATCTAAGAAATGCTCTCTTAGCAGAATACCTATTAGGAGCCTTACAAGTAACACAAACCATATATACAATTGAAGAATCCGCAAAAGCATCAACACCATTTAATTCATATGTAATAACACCATCTATCTTTAATACATCTTCCCTAATATCCGAAAGAACTTTCTCTAGTTTTTCCAAATTAGTATCATATGCTACATTAAGTTTAATATATAATATAGCATCAGACAAACTATAATTAATAACCTCATTAAATGAAGAATTACCAATTGATTTAATCTCACCAGTAAAAGATTTAATCTTAGTAGTTCTAAGTCCTAATTGAATAACAGTGCCACTAAAACCATTAATTTCAACAGTATCTCCGACAGCAAACTTATTATCAAAAATAATAGAAATTCCCGCTAATAAATCTTTTAAAATATCTTGAAAAGCAAGACCAATAACCGCAGCAAATACTCCAATTGAAGCAATAATACTAGTAGTATCAACCCCATATAATTTTAATATTTGTAATATAATTAATATAACAATTATATATTTAAAAATATTCTTAGATAAATCAATTATCGTATCTTTCCTCTTATCCCTACCTCTAGTACTCTTATGTTTAGCAGTAAGTTTATTAATAACACTATTAACAACTAAATAAAGAAATAAACCTACTATAACATAAACAAAAGGTAAATAAAACTTTTCACTAGTAATAACTTTAATAAAACCTTCCATAATCTTCCTTCTTTCATTTTATATAAATAATTATACCATTATTTAAACATTCTAACAATAACTTCATTAGAAATATACATATATTTCTTATTAATTTTAAGATAATTATTTTCTTTTATCAAATAACCATCTCTAACTAAGTCATCTATATCATAAACATCCTCTAATAAAACATTAAATTTTTCTTTAAACTCATCTAAATTTATACCATCAAACTTTCTAAGTCCAAGCATCACTTCATTTTCCATCTGAATATCTTTATCTTCTTCTTGGGTATAATCTAAATAACTACCACTTAAATACTTACTTAAATTCTTCGTATTACTAATTCTCTTATTACCAATATAACTAACACTAGATAAACCAAAACCATAATATTCATAATTATTCCAATAACCCAAATTATGTTTAGATTGATATCCACTTCTAGCATAATTACTAATTTCATAATGAATATACCCATTCTTCTCTAAAGTATCCTGAATATAATTATACATCCCATAATCCAGATCTTCATCAATATTCTTAGTATTATTAATCTTTAATACCGTATTATCCTCAATAATCAAACTATAAGTAGAAATATGTGGAATATCAAGTTCTAAAAAACAATCAATATCACTCTTCAAAATATTAATATCATCATAAGCAGCATATATTAAATCAATATTAATATTATCAAAATATTTCTTTACTAACCCAATCTTTTCAAATACCATTTTTTTATCATGATTTCTTCCAAGAAACTTAATTACACTATCATTAAAAGATTCTACCCCTACACTAACTCTATTAATACCATATTTTTTCATAATAATAAGTTTTTCTTCACTAATAGAATCAATATTACATTCCATAGTAAATTCACAGTAAATATCTTTATCAAAAACACCAATAATATCAAATAAATACCTAAGTTCATCTATATCTAAACTAGATGGTGTACCTCCTCCTATAAAAATAGTATTTACTTTCTCACCTTTATATCTACTACTAATCTCTTTCTTAAGATTATCTAAATAATCATAAATATATTTCTTATTATAATATACCTTACAAAAATCACAATAACTACAAATACTATTACAAAAAGGAATATGAATATATATTGACATAAACATCACCATAAATAGAATATCATACTAAAGAGTATTTTACAACGTATAAATCAAAAATAAATAACCATATTAATAATGGTGATAACATGAATAATATAGATATAAGAGCTTATATAATTTCTAACTTCAAAGAAGATAATATAGAAGAAATAAGAAATTCAATTGAGGAATCAATAGCATCACATGATGAGGATCCTCTAATAGGATTAGGAGTATTATTTGAATTATTTTGGAATAATAGCACTGATGAAGAAAAAGAAAAAGCCCTATCAAATATAAAAAAAGGTATGTAACCAAAAATTACATATCTTTTTTTGCAATAAAGAGTTCTAAAAGAAACTTACCATCACCATTACCACTCTTAATATTTTTATCAATATCCGCTAATTTAGATAAATACTTAATCAAATCATCTTCACTATAGTAGTAGCAATCATTAAGTAAATACTTAACTCTATATGGACTTTTAAACTCTAATATTTTAGCAATTTCTTCATTAGATTTACCACTATTATATAATCTCTTAACTTGAAATAATAATCTAATCTGACTAGCAATAATAGCTATTATCTGACTAACATCCATACCATTATTAATAAAATTATAATATAACTTCATAGCCTTATTACAATCATTTTTAAGAATAGAACTAACAAGTTCAAATACAGTATCATCTATATCTTCATCAACAAGTAAAATAATATCATCTTTATCAATAACATTCTCTTCTAATTTATATAGCATAAGTTTATCAAGTTCATTCTTAATATTATCAATATCTTTATTACATCTACCCAAAAAGAACTTAATATCCATATCACTCATAGTAAATCCATTATCTTTAATATAATTCCTAACAAAAGTATCCAAATACTCTTCAGTAACACTAAGTTTATTAATAGTACCATTATCATTAATTAATTTATATAGTTTCTTCTTACTATCAACACTACCACTATTTAAAATAAATATCAAATAACTATTAGTATTATAATTATTAAAATATTCCTCTAACAAAGAAATATCAAATTCACTCTTCTGTAAAAAATAACTACCACTATCAATAACAATAAACTTATATGGATCAAACATCCCAATAGTGGAAGCCTCTACAACAATATCCGAAACATTTTCAATATCATAATATATACTATCACTAGTAATATTTAAATTCTTCTTAAGCTTATTAACCTCATTACTTAAAAGAGATTTATCTCCACTATATAATAAATAAAAATTACTCTTTTTCATTAATTATCAACAACCTTACAAGTATAATTATCATCTTGATAATGTTTTATAAGTCCATCTTTATCTGTAGGTAAAAAGAAGTCTTCTTTAGTATTAATTGAAGAAAATAATTTATAAGTATAAGTATTATCATCAAACTTATAAGTATCACCATCACTAAAATATTGATAGAAGTAACTTTTATCTCTAAATTCTTTATAATAATTAACATCATTAAAAATATAATCAGACTTTACTTTAATATCAATAATAGTTCCATGACCATTAAATTCAAGTTCAACATTTTCAATAACTGAAGCCGGTAGTTTTTCATGATCATAAGACTTACTACAAGTATAGTAAACATTTTTACCATTAATAACTTCTGGATTAAAAAAGAAAAACATAGCTACTACTAAAATAAAAACAAGTAAAAATACTATAGTAAAATTAACTTTTTTCTTTGGAACAACCTCTTTTTCAACAACTTTAGGTTTTGGAATCGTAATATCATTAAGTTTATTAATATCAACATCAATATCACATATTGCCTCATCTATAACCTGTATAGAATTAACTTTATCTAAAGAAATAATTTCATATTCTTCTTGATAATTATTATTAATTAACTCTTTAACAAATTTTTTAATATCATCATCATTTTCACCTTTCGATATCATAACAATAATCTCATTATTTTTAACAAAAGCCGAACCACAATATAATTTCTTATTATCATAACTATAAATTATATATTTATTACCATTCTTAATACTTTTAAATACTGCAAAAACATTTAAAAAAATAGTCTCTTGTCCAAAATTAAACTTATAGTCATTTAATTTAATAACTTTACCATTCATAACATTATCACCTAAATAAATTATATACTAAATTATCATTTTAGTAAAGAAAAAACTGCTAATGCAGTTATTGATATCTTAATTGCTGAGCATCTATACTAAATCCTCCAACAAAAGAATTACTCATTTCATAATTTTGATTAGTTCCATCATCATTAAGCCATATTATAACAGTATAGTAATTAGTAGTATTAGTCTTTAATACTTCACCAGAAGCTAGTAAAACTTTATCACTAGTTGGAATACTACCAGAAGAAATTTTACTACCATTAGAATTATATAATGCAAATTTCAAACCATTATTAAGAAATTCATTTTTAGTAACATTAATATAAATATCTAATGTTTGATCTAAAGTACCACTACTAGAAATAGCAAATCTCTTAGTATATACAGCATAGTTTTCTCCTAATGAAGGTTCCTTTCTAGGAATTAACCCATTACTATTAATAGAAGCCCCATCAATATAATTTATAGCAATACTTCCTGTTTTAACTTTAGTACTATCGTCTTTTTCTTTAGCAACTAGAGAAAAATAAGTAAAAGTAATACCAACCATCAAAGTAATAATTGTAAGAATTAAAACAATCAAATAAAATATATCATTTTTACTTTTACTCATATCATCACCTAGTATAATAATACCAAAAATATCAAAAAAAAGCAATATCAAATATTGCTTTTTAATAATTATTCTCCTGCAGCTACACCAGTAATATCGCCATTTGCTCCTGGTAAATCAACATGAATTGTACCCTTAAAAATTGCACCTTGTTCAGCATTATTGTCTTCACCAGCTTCATTAAGCCAAACAAATAAACGATAATTTTTTGAAGCACCTTTCCCAGCAAGATCAGCAGTAGTATTAATATCACTACCAAGTAAACTAAATCCAGATACATCATATGTGCCAGCTTCAGCATTATAAGGAACTTTTCCTTCATATACTTGTGTTCCATTATTTGATTTATCATCAATACCAGTTCTATCATATAATGTAAACATTAAATTAGAAAATCCAACCTTACCTTCAGTAAGAGCTGTTGGAACAACATAAGCCTTTACCTTAACAGCATTTTCACTATTATTAGTTAAAGAAAATTCATAATAACCACAAGTAGTATAATTATTATCATCTTTACATGTAGTATAAGGAACTTGTGCACCTTCAACTTCATGAGTAGTTCCAGCTAAACCTCTAGTTAAAGTTTTCATAGCAATTTCTCTAGTAGATGGAATCAAATTTTCAATTGCAATTTGATCACCCTCAGTATAAACAATTTTAACTGAAGCAGCACTAACATTTACAGCATCTTGTTTACTACTTGCATTAATTGAAAAATATGCAAATGATGCACCAATTATAGCTACAATTAAAGTAAGAACCCCAATAACTCCAAAAAATACTCCTCTCTTATCTTCTCTTTCCATAAACAATTCCTCCTCTCTTCTATCATAATAATCATACCAAAAAACAAAAAGAAAATCAATATTTTTTCTACAAAAAAAAGAAATAGTAACATTTATCTATTACTATTTCATAAAATCAATTAATTCTTCCTTTGACATATATCCAATATTTCTTTTAACTTCCTCACCATTTTTAAATAAAATAACGGTCGGAATAGTCATAACACCATACCTTCTAGCAATATCATTTTCCTTATCAACATCAACCTTAACAAAATTAATATTACTTTCCTTAGAAACCTCTTCAAATACTGGGCCAAACATTTTACAAGGACCACACCATGTAGCATAAAAATCCACAACAGCAATATCCTTAATCAAATCATCAAAACCATTTTCATAATGAATTAATCCCATAACAAACCTCCTATTCTACTATTGACTTATCATTAATATGTATTTTATTCTTATCAACTAACTTTTTAGCAGATTCCTTAGTAACAACTTTCTTATCAATTAATACCTTTAATATCTCTTCATTTAATTGTTCATTAGTCTTATTCTTTCTATTATCTATAATATTATAAACATCACCATAAATATCAATAATCTCTTCTGATACACCAGATAAGACTGGAGTATTATTAAGAATAAAATTATTCATTTTAGAATCCTTCAAAAATGAAGAATCAAATATTGGTAACGAAACAATTACAAGTATTAAAAATAAATATACATACATTTCAATAACTCCCACTACAATACCAAGTAATTTAGATGGAATACTAAGTATAACAGTAGCCTTAAGTATTTTTTCAACTAAACCAGTAAGCATAAGCACAACTTTCAATACAAATAATAAAGCAATAAATATAACTAAAAAAGCAATGACCTCATAAAGTAAAATATTTAAAGTATCAATACCATTAATAAGACCAAAAAAATTAAAGAAAGGTAAATTTTCGTACATAATTACTGATATATAATTTTTAAGATAAAAAGCCAAAATAATAACCACAAACATTCCAATAAAATCAGTAAGTTTCTTTATAACACCAGCTTTAAATCCAGCTACACCGCCCAATATTAAAAGAGCAATAATTATAACATCTACTACATTCATAGTTTATCCTCCTTCATAAATAATATGCCATCATTAAGCATTATTATTATTTTGATTATTCTCTTCATTAACAACTGTAAAAATCATACTATCATTATAATCAAAAGAATTTTCTTTATAATGAATATCAAATTGTTTCCAATTAGTATCTACTTCGTATGCAACATACCCTCTAGCCTTTTTACCAGGAGTCAAATCAGCACTCAAATATTGAACATTGTCAACATTATTAATTAAAATCTTACTTGCAACCAAAGTATCATCTACATAGCCAGTAAAATTATGAATAGAAACAAAATTATTTTCATCATCAATATTCTCAACATTAAAGAAAAATACTAAATATTCTTTCCCTTCAGCAGGAGTATCAGTAAAAGCCTCTCCCTCAATACGAGAATAAATAAGAGCATCAGTTAACGTGATTTTAACATCATTACTACTTAAAGTATCACCTATAGTTCCCTTCATAGTAGCACTCTCTTCGATATATTCCTTAATATCAATATCATTATCTTTTACATATTTAAAAGTAACAATAGCAAGAACAGTAACTATAATAATAGGAATAATAATAACACAACCAATAACAATTAAAACAATTGCCCATGTTGGTAGTCCTTTCTTTTTCTTGTCATTTCCATTTGAAGTATTTTTATTTGTACTTATATTTTCATTAACCATTTTCCCACACTTAACACACATCGCAGCATTTTCTGGAAGTTCATTTCCACAATTAGTGCAAAACTTTGCCACATCAATCACTCTCCTCTATTTAATTATATATCAAACCCAAAGAAAAAGAAAGTATTTTCTTAAATATTTTCTTCTCTTATTTGTTCAATAATATTATGTTTTTTAATCTTACTAGTACTATACATCATTGTAAGAAGTACAATTACAAATACTGATACAATAGATATAATAATATATTTCCAAGGAATAATAATTGTGCTTATACTCACCATATCAGCAAGAGCATAATGAATAAGCACTGTAATACCTATACTAACAGGTATAGCAAATATAAGTGATTTCATACCAAAAAATAAACTTTCAAAGAATAAAATCTTATTAAATCCCCTATTAGTAAGACCAATACTTCTAAGAACCGCAAATTCTCTCTTCCTAAGTGCCATACTAGTAGATATAGTATTAAATACAGAAGTAACACCTATTAAAGTAACTAAACTAATAAAACCATACATAAGTATTTTAACAACCAATATTAAATTATTAGCTTGCTTCATAGTTTCTTTAATATTAGTATAATTAACATTACTATATTTATCTAAATCTTTAGTTAATTTATCAATATTATTAGTATTATCACTTATAATATTAAACTGTGTATAATGAGTACTACTATCAGATATACTATCATATAATTTCTTATTAACAATAAGTTTAAAATCATCCATATAAGAAAACTCTTCAATCAAATCAAAAGACTTATTAGTAACAAAAATATTATCTATATTCTTATTACAATACTTAGTAGTATCCACATCTTCATCATTATCAAAGTTACATATCTTAATATTAATATTACCATTATTAATTACTGGAATATTATAATTAACTCTCTTATTATTACCATAACTCACACCCTTGAATTTATTAAGTAAAATAACACTATCATTGTCTATTCCAATTAACTTTTTATATTTATTATAAGAATTATCATCTAATACTAAAATAGAAATATATTGATATTTTAAATTATTTAAAGCCTTTATACCATCATCGCCATAAGCACTCTTATAAAAATCAAGATATTCATCACTATAAGTATAATTACCAATTATAGATAAATTACTAACACTATAAGAAACATATTCTTTAACATCACTACTTTTAACTATCTCATTAATTTTATCTAGTGCTTCCTTATCATTATTGGGATCATCACCAAAATAACTAATCTGATAATCATAAGGCACTTCACCCATCACACTACTAGCAGTATTTAAAGTATAATTCATATATGAAGAAAAAGAAATAAATAAAACAATACTAATAAATAAACTAACAATAGTAACTCTATATTTTTTCTTATTTCTTTTAATATTCTTAAGAGCAATCTCTCCTTCAATTCCAAACAACTTATTAATTAGTTTACTTGTTCTAATCTTCTTTTTATTAATTTTAATATCATCATTTTGTCTAATAGCTTCAATTGGAGAAACCTTACTTGCTCTTCTAGAAGGGATAAAAGCTGATACCCCAATAACAATAATCATAAATATTACTGGAATAATAATAAATAAAGGATTAGTAACAAGATGTAATTTATATTCTAACATATCACTAATTAAATTATTAATAATAAGTATAACACATCCAATACCAATATAAGCTCCAAGTATACCAAGTATAATACCTATTACTCCTACAACTACTGCTTCAAAAAATACCGTATGAGATAATTGTCTCTTCGTAGCACCTATACTAGAAAGTAAACCAAATTCCTTTTTTCTTTCCATTACTGAAATAGCAAAAGAATTATAAATAACAATAATACAACCTATACTAACTAAAGATAGCATAATAATCATCATACCACCCATAGAGGACATAACATTACCATAAGTACTTTCACCATATAAAGCAAGTAAAGTACTATTATAGTTAATATCACCATTATAGTTTAATTCTTTAGCTAGTTCTTCAGACTGTTTAATAATCTTTTTATTCTTATTAAACATAACATATAAGTTTACATTTCCCTTGTCACTATTTACATCAACTGTAAAGGCTGTATATCCAGAGGCAGAATAACTTTCAAAATTACTTCTCTCTACTATACCAACAATTTTATAAGTATGAGTACCTTCATTAGTAAGAAACTCACCATCAACAAGTTCACTATTAGCTAAAGTATCATTTCCTTCAATATTTCTCTTACCATATTTAAAAGTAACAATATCTCCTACCTTATAATTAAGTCCTCCATTAGTTATAACATGATTAGATATAACAACCTCATTTTCATTTTTTGGAAAACTACCATCAACTAATTTAAGTTCATTAAAATATTCCTTATTAACACTAGTAATATACATATAAGGCTTATATTCATTACTAGATTCAATTTTACTAAAACCAATAGGTTTTTCATAGAAGTAAGTAAAATTCTTATCCTTAATATCATTAAGTTTTATTAAATCTACATCATTATACTTAGCCTCATACTTACCACTATAACCTATAGTATCCCTAATCATCAAGTCTTGAAAAGAAGAAAAAAGTAAACCAATACCAACCATCAATGCAGTCGATAAAATAATACCAATAATTGTAACAATTGTTCTTTTTTTATTAAGACGTAAATTTTTAATTGTCAATCTATTTAAAATACTCATTTTATCTTCTCATCCTTAACAATATGACCATCTTCTAAAGTAATAATCCTATCAGCAGTCTTAGCTAAATTCATATCATGAGTAATCATAATAATAGTTTGACCATATTTCTCATTAGAAAGTCTAAGTAAATCCATAATTTCTCTACTAGCCTTAGAATCTAAATTTCCCGTAGGTTCATCCGCAAGTATTATATCCGGCTTAGATATAAGCGCTCTACCTATTGATACTCTTTGTTGTTGTCCACCAGAAAGTTCATTAGGTAAATGATTAATTCTTCTTTCTAATCCTAATATATCTATTAATTCTTTCAAATAATTCTTATCAACACTTTTACCATCAAGTAATATTGGTAAAGTCATATTTTCTTCTACATTAAGAATAGGAATCAAATTATAAAATTGATAAATAAGTCCTACTTTTCTTCTTCTAAATACTGCCAAAGCATCATCTTTTTGTTTAAAAACATCAACATCCCCAACAATAACCTTTCCACTAGTAGGTTTATCAACAGCTCCTAGAATATGTAGTAGTGTTGACTTACCACTACCAGAAGAACCAACAATTGCAACAAATTCTCCTTCTTCTACTGAAAAAGATACCTCATCAAGTGCTTTAACCAAAGTACTACCTTTACCATAATTTTTACATAAATCTTTAACCTCTAATATTTTCATTTCTTTATCCTTTCTATAACTTCTTCATAACTAATACCCATCTTAGTAAGTTCGTCAATCTTTTCTCTAATAATACTAATTTCTTTATTAATCTTCTCATCAGTAGCTTTCTTAGTATCTTCCGATATAAAAGTTCCCTTGGTGCTAATAGTAGTAATAACCCCTCTACCCTCTAATATATCATAACTCTTTTTAACCGTATTAGGATTAATTCCTAAATTACTAGCCATCTCTCTAATCGAAGGAATTTGTGTTTTCTCTTTAAGAATTCCTAAAGCCACATACTTCTCAATACCATTAACAATCTGTTCATATATTGGAGTTCTACTTTGATAATCCAAATTAATCATAATCTGTCTCATCTCTCATCACCTACTCCCCATCTATTACTACATCAGTATCAAGAGAAGCATATTTACTCTTTAATAAATTAAGTTCATCTACTTTATTAGTAACAAAAACATTCCTTCCATTATGTGTATAAGTACTAATGTAACCATAATCTTTATTAATATCAAAATCATCATCTATATTATCAATTATAAACTTACTAATTTCATTATAATATTCAAAATTATATATACAATAAGTATCATCTATATAATAATTATATATATCATTATCACTATTTATCTTACTAAACATCTTCTTAGTATTAGCATTATAATATCTTAAAAGGCCAACTTCTAAATTCTTATCTCCACTTACATCAAAGTCAATTTCTTTTACATTAAAGCCATTATAAACATAAAGAGTAACATTAAATAAATCATTATCGCTATTATTATTCATAAATATATTCTTATCATTTTTATATTTATTAACAATCATATCAGAAAGATTACTATTATTTGTTCTATTATAACCATCTTTATATTTAATACCAAATATATCATTATTTTTATATTTATTAAAATCTTTACTAAATTCTTTATCATTAATAAGAATATTATTAATATGATTATAATTATCTTTAGTAGTATAAATATTAAAACGATATGTACTACCTTTTACTTTAGTCTTAATAGTATAGTTATAAGTATAATTTTCTAAAGCTTCAGTATCTAAAAGTAAAGATATACTATTATTAATAACTTCTGTATTCTTAGTACTTCCAATAACATTGCCATTATCATCTAAGAAAGAAATCTCTTTAATATCTTTAGCCTTAATACTATAACTATCAACATCCACTAATGCTCCCACTACTGTAGTAACACCACCAACTATTGCTAAACAAATAGCCATTTTAAAGAAATTAGTAACTTTCTTTCTTGTAATCAAATCATATATAATTAAATAAGTAAATATAAGTACAAACAGTAAAACAATAGAAAAGATATCATAACTAGATATACTACTATTTTTAAGTACAACATAAGCAAGACATACAATAGGAATAGTAGTTAAAGTTCTAACTAAAATATGTACTTTCTCACTTCTAAATGAAGTTCCAACAATTTCAAACCTCTTATTACTAAATAACACTGTACCCACTATTATATATATAATACTAAGTATAATCATCTTAATAATTGAAGTATTTACTCTATTATCACTTTCAATTCCAAATAAAGTATCTTTAATAAATTCATAAGGTAAAGTATAAGTAACATTATCATACTTTCTTATATTAGCAGTATAAATATTATTTTTTTTATCTATTTCACACTTAACATTATCACAATAATAATTTTTTGGCTTACAACTATCATTTACACATTCAACTTTAACATCACTATTACCATAATAAGTAAAAGCATTAGAATTAATAAATGTACTAATAAATGGAATTAAAAACATAATAAGTAAAGTAACTACTATTGTTGTAATCTTATTTGAAGATACACTAGCGGCAATATTAGTACAAACAAATACAAATATATAAGATATAGAATACATAAGTAAAATATCAAATAACATCTTATAAGAAACAATAATATTACTATATATTAAACTAACTAATAACATAACAATAAAATTAATAATTTGCATAATAAGTATAATAGCCATTCCACCTATAGTATTAGTTAAAAATATTTGTCTTTTATTAATGGGCATTGATAAAGTAAAATCAACTGCTCCCTTTTTATATATAAAACTAAACAAAGTAATAGAAAGAACTAACGGTATAATATACATTCCAAATAATATAATACCAGATACATCATAAATACTAGCAACAAAATTATCACCAGTACTACCATGCATAAGAAGAATAATACCATTAAGAATAGGAAGTAATAACATACATAAAAGAATAATAGCTTTAGACTTCTTAATATTTTCTTTTAAATAATTAAAATTAAACAAACTTGTTAAATTCATATCCTAATGCCTCCATTTCATAAATAAATACTTCTTCCAAAGTAAGTGGAAGATAATCAAGTATTAAAGGTTTCATCTTCTCTAACTTCTTTTTACTCTTACCATCATTATCTTTAATAATAATCGTAGCAACACTACCTTGCTTTTTAAAACTTAAAATATCAAAATCTTCAAAATCTTCTTTATCAAAATTCTTCTCAAAAGATATCTGAACTTTAAACATATTTGTCTTAATAGTATCTATATCACTCTCAAATAAAATACCACCTTGATATAATAAACCAAGATTATCACAAATGTCTTCAAGTTCCCTAAGATTATGACTAGTCATAACAATAGTAGTTCTCTTCTTATTCATTTGTTTAATAAGAATTTTCTTCATAGTATTTCTAATAACTGGATCAAGTCCATCAAAAGTCTCATCAAAAAACATATAATCACAGTTAGTAGATATAGCACATATAAGTGCACATTGCCTTTTCATTCCTTTCGAAAATGTACTAATTTTCTTATCTAGTTTAAGGTTAAGTAAGCCTGCTAATTCCTTAAGATAATTCATATCAAAATCCTTATACATTGCTTCATACCATTTAGCAGTATCCATTAAAGTATAACCCGGATAAAAGAATAAATCATCTTGTACAAAAACCATTTTTTGTTTCATAATTTCATTATCATATACTTCTTCACCATCAACAGATATAACACCACCATCAGCTTCATATATACCCATAATAGTTCTAAGAAGCGTACTCTTACCAGAACCATTAGCTCCTACTAAACCATAAATAGAATTATCTTTAATATTACAGCTAAGATCTTTAAGTACATAATCTTTATCATATTTCTTTGATAATTTATCTATCTTTATCATATAAAATCTCCTTTCACTATCAATATATGATTGTACTATCTGCACTAGTACAATTAAATCATACTACATAATATTATTATTGTCAAGAAAAAAATGCAACTTCAAAGTCACATTTTATTTATCATAATATATTTTTTTATAACTATCTCACCAATAATATTTTTCTCTCTTACTATCCTTTCTACTATAATCTTACCAGTATTAATTAAATAATCAATTCTAGCAGAAAAAAACAAATCACCCCTAATACCAAATAACTCTTTTGAAACTAATGTCCCTATAAATGAATGATATTTTATAGAATTATCATATAAACTCAAATATTCTAATATTACATTATCTAAAAAATCAAAACTACATGATACTAACCTATTATTTTCAAGTAACCTCAAATCACCATTTTCTTCTAATAATTTTTGCCATATCAGACAAATATTATTTATTTCATCATTATTTAATTTTTTTGTATTTAAAAGTAATTTTTCAATTTTAGTAGAATCATAACTTCCTAAAGAAAAATACTCTTTATTATAAACATCACAGCAATATATAGTTTTATTCTTATTACCCAAATAATTAACAAGAAAATAATAAGTATTAATTCCCTCACTATCACAAGAAGAATACCATATTCTAATTCCATCATAATCATTAATTTTTTCAATTAATTCATTAAATATACATTTAGGATTCAATTCTACATCTAAGACTCTCTTATATTCACTTTGCTCAATATTCTTAATTTTACCATATGTAAGTAATAGCGAAAAACTAACAATATCATTCTTCTTAAACAAATTTGAATAAGTAAGAACATTCTTCTCTGATTCACTAATAACAATTTCTAACATTATAGTATCACCTCTTAAACATAATTATATTTTAATAATATATCATTGTCAATACAAGTATTTTTCAACTCACTCCTAATCTAGAGACTTAACCTAAGGCTCTAGATTATCTTTGAAGACAAACAAAAAATTGGCTTCAAAGAAAGAGTGTGAAACACAATGGTTCACACTCCAATAACAAACAACTATTTCTTCTTCCTATAAAAAACACTATAATAAGAAAAATCAATACTATTAATAACCTTCTTATAATCATCATAACTAAAATTTTTAATAACATCAATATCATCTACTTCAGCATAATCAAATGTAATATAATTATCTTCAATAGGACGAACATAATTACTAATACTATCTTTCCTAACAGACAAACTAGTAAGACTATTCTTCTTAACAAGCTCAAACAATTCCCTATCATCATCACTAATACCATTAGCAGTACTAATAACAATATTCTCAAAATCATCACATAAAGAAGTCAAAGCATAAATCTCTATAACCAAATAACCATTATAATAATAGAAAGAATTACCAATACTGCCTATATAATCATCGCTATTATTAATATATTCATTAATCTTTGAATACCTAGAAAAATTAATATCCAAAAACCAACCAATGTACCAATCAAGTTTATATCCATCATAATTAGATAAATCCCTTATATCAATCTTAAAACTAACAGTTACCTCATCCATCAAATTACATTCATAAGTAGTATATTTAGAAACAATATCTCTTTTATCAATTATCTTAGGAAGTTTCCTATTACATTTAAAAGACATATTATTATAAAACATTCTAATTTTATCAAGAACTATATCATAATCAAAATTACCCGCTACTACTAAAAACTGATTACAAGGAACATATATACTATCATAAATATCTTTAAGATCATTAACAGTAATACTATTAATACTATCTTCACTACCCAAATTATCCATACAATTACTAAATAAAGTTCTATCTCTAATATCCGCTATTCTTCTTCCCTCATTATTTTGACTATCTCTAATTTCATTTAATACAGCATATTTAGTTTTATTTAACTTCTCATTAGTAAAAGAAACATTATATATACCATCTAAAAAAGTATCTAAACACTCATAAAAATTACATACCGTATTAAAAAAATAAGAAGTATTAAAAGCACTAGTACCAGCATTACAACTAAGTACATTATATTTTCTCAAGTTATCTAATAAATCACCAGAAACAGTATTCTCACAAACATAATGTTCAAGTAAATGAGCACTACCCTCTTTAATATTTCTCTTTTTACCATTATAATCTATATAAGAACTATAATTACCACCATAAAAAGTAAATAATTCCATATGATTAGTACTCTTACTCCTATCAGTATATATAAGAATAGTAAGACAATTATCTAAAGTAATAAACTTAGCTTCATCCATTATTTATCACCACCTACATACTTAGATACCATAACAAGTCTATTCTTAATAAAATCACTAACTTCTTCTTTAGTAATAGTCTTTAATATATCATAATACTTATCCTTAACATACTCTAAATGTTTATCTATATGTTCATATAAAATATCACCTAAATTCTCTTTACTAAGTTCATTATCAATTCTTGCATTTTCTATTATTAAAGGAAGTTTATCTTCAATATAATTAATATCTTCTATTACTTTCATAACATCATTATAAATATCAAATATCATTTTAAAATTACCCTTATCAGTAAAAGAAGCCAAAGTTAGTGTACCAAACTTCGTATATCTAGCATAACATCTATATACCAAATCATTATCCTTTCTCAAACTATCAAACAAAATATTAGATACATTAGAATATAAAAGGTTTTTAACAACACTAAGTAAAACAGTATCTCTAACAGAGTTAATATTTCTAACCTTATAATTACAATAAACACCTACTGTTGAAAAAGAACTATCTTCAGTAATAACATCTACTTTATCAGGTATACACTTAGCATAAACATAATAATCCATCTTAAATCTAACTTTACTTATCTTATTATTAAGAAGAATCTTCTTAATAAGTTCTTTAGATTTATCAACATCAACATTACCAATTAAATATACCAAAGGAGAACCACTAATAATTTTATTATAAGTATCGTATAATCCCTTAGGAGTAACATTATCTAATAACGAAGGATTTTTAAAAACTTTAGATATCAAATAATCATTTTCATCTATCAATAAATCATTTTTATAATCATAATAACTAAAAAAATCAGTACTAATTCTATCAACATTATTCTTATAAAAGGTTATAGCATCTTCTACCTTATTCTTAGGAAACACTCCATCTTCCAAATAAGGATTATATATAATTTCCTTAATAAAATTCAAATTATCTTCTAGTACATCCTCTCCCAAACATTCATAAGAAGGATAACTAAGAGAAAACTCCAAAAAAGGGCTATTACCAATAAAGGCAATTTTACTATCATAAGATAAACAATAATTATTAATATTAACTACCGCTATTTTTTGATCAGTATTATACTTATTACTTCTATTAAATGCTATTCTCTCAAGTATTTTTAAAATTTCTTCTCTATAATCAATTATTGGATAACTAATAAAAATAATACATCTTTTAAAATCATTATTTTTAATTACTAATGGTTCATTCATTTTATCAAACATACAAACACTTCTTTCATATAAATTATATTTAAAAATTAAATCTTTGTCAACTTAGGTAATTACCCTATACACAAAACACCTAAGTATCATAACCTATTTTAGGAGGAAAAAAATATGAATAATTTTAACGATTATTATAATTATTTAAATAACTATAATGATATGAACTTTATGACAAACCCAAATACCATGATAACTGATATGAACTATCAAAATATGTTCCCTAATAATTATACAATACCAAATACAAACACCAATAGTAGTATCACAGACTCACAAACAGGATTCAAAAGAGGAAATTTATTCAATAACTTATATGATGAATACAAAAATTATAAACCACAAGAGTTAAAAGCCTCAAATGAAAGAGAAGATTTAATACTACAAATAGATGAAAATAGATTTGCTATAATCGAATTAGGACTATACCTAGATCTATATCCAAATGATACCAATATCTTAAACAAATATAATAGTTATTTAAAGAAAGAAAAAGAATTAATAACCATCTATGAAAGTAAATATGGACCTATGACACTAAACAGTCCCGTCCAAACAAATATTTGGCTATGGAATAATTCACCATGGCCATGGGAGGTGCAAAAATAATGTGGAAATATGTAAAATCATTAGAATATCCCGTTAACATCAAAAAGAAAGATTTACGTATGGCAAAATATCTCGTAACGCAATATGGAGGTGCTAACGGCGAGTTAGCAGCAGCCTTCCGCTATCTAAATCAAAGATATACAATGCCAGATGATAAAGGAAAAGCTTTGCTTACCGATATTGGAACTGAAGAACTAGCCCATGTTGAAATGATATCCGCTATGATATATCAACTACTAAATGGCGCCACTCTAAAAGAATTAAAAGAAGCTGGATTAGAATCTCACTACGCCGAACATGGATATGGACTATATCCAACTGACTCTAATGGCGTACCATTTACCGTATCATATTTTGCAACAACCGGAGACCCACTCGCCGACTTATCAGAAGATATGGCAGCAGAACAAAAAGCTAGAGCTACTTATGAAAACTTAATCAATCTAACAGATGATCCCGATGTCATAGGACCATTACTATTCTTAAGACAAAGGGAAATAATTCATTTTGCTAGATTCAAAGAACTATTCGATGAATATAAAAGTAAAGGAATAAAATAACTAAATACCTACCTATCTAGGTATTTTTTTATATAAAAAAAAAGAAGTTATTTCTTTGCATCAAACTTCTTTCTTGCTTCCGTATTTAAAATAAACTTTCTAAGTCTAATATTTTCCGGAGTAATCTCTACTAACTCATCAGTATTAATATAATCCAAACAATATTCTAGAGTAAGAGGTCTAGGTCTTTTAAGTACAACAGTATGGTCAGACCCTGATGCTCTTGTATTAGTAAGTTGTTTACCCTTAACAACGTTAACAGCAAGGTCATTCTCTCTATTACATTCACCAACAATCATACCTTCATAAACTTCAGTACCAGGTTCAATAAACATAACACCTCTGTCTTCTAATTGACCTAAAGCATAAGCGGTAGCCTTACCAGCCTCAGTAGCAACAAGTACACCAACTTTTCTCTCAGTAGAATTAATATCTTCAATAGGTAAATATTCTTTAAAAGTATGATTAAGAATACCATAACCCTTAGTCATAGTCATAAAGTTAGTATTAAAACCAATTAAACCTCTTGAAGGAATAGTATAATTAAGTCTAATTAAATTATTAACATTAGACATATTATCCATCTTTCCACCTCTTAAACCAAGAGCTTCAATAACATTACCTACACAGTCATCACTAACTTCAATCTGAACATCTTCATAAGGTTCGCACTTAACACCATCTATTTCTTTAATAATAACCTCAGGCTTAGATACTTGAAGTTCAAAACCTTCTCTTCTAAGATTTTCAATAAGAATAGATAAATGAAGTTCACCTCTACCAGATACAACCCAAGACTCATTACCAGACTCTTCTACTTTTAAACTAACATCTTTTTGTGTCTCTTTAAATAATCTCTCACCAATTTTTCTAGCAGTAACAATAGAACCTTCCTTGCCAACAAAAGGACTATTGTTAACCATAAATGTCATTTTTAAAGTAGGTTCATCAATTCTAAGTATAGGAAGAGCCTCTTCTTTACCAACATTACATATAGTTTCACCAACAGAAATATCCATAAGACCTGCAACTGCTGCAATATCCCCAGCCTTAGCCTCATTAATTTCTACTCTCTTAAGACCATCAAAACCAAATAATTTTTGAATTCTAAATTGTTTAATACTACCATCTAATCTAACACAAGATACCATTTCATTAACTTTTAAAGTACCACTATGAACTTTACCAATACCAATTCTACCAACATATTCATTATAATCTAAAAGTGCAGGTTGAAATTGTAAATTACCATCTGGATTAGCATTAGGTTCAGGAATCTCATTAATAATTAAATTAAAAATATCATCATAACTTTCACTTTGTGTACTAATATCTGGATCTAAACTAGCAGTACCATTTAAAGCACTAACATAAGCAACTTTAAAATCAAGTTGTTCTTCACTAGCTCCTAGTTCAATAAATAAATCAATAACTTCGTCAAGCACCTTCTCCACTCTAGCAGTAGGTTTATCTACCTTATTAATAACAACAATAGGTTTAACTCCTGCTTCTAATGCTTTTTTAAGAACGAATCTAGTCTGTGGCATTGTACCCTCATAAGCATCTACAAGTAATAAAACACCATCAACCATATTCATAATTCTCTCTACTTCACCACCAAAATCAGCATGTCCTGGAGTATCAAGAATATTAATCTTATATCCATTATAATGAATTGAAGTAGTCTTAGCAAGAATAGTAATACCTCTTTCTCTTTCTATATCATTTGAGTCCATTGCTCTAACTTCAACTTGTTCATTATCTCTAAAAGTACCAGATTTTTTAAGTAATTGATCAACTAAAGTAGTTTTACCATGGTCTACATGTGCTATAATAGCAACATTTCTAATTTTCATAAAATACACCTTCTTTTTCTCACAGTTATTAATTATATCATAAAATCAAACATTTGAACATATTTTTTATCAATTTTATCAAAAATATTACCTTTCAGAAAAAGCCTAGGTCTTTTTCTGTCCTACATAGCCTACAAGTCTATATAGGAATAACCATAAGATATCATATTTGGGGTGTAAACTTTCTAACCACAACATAACAAAATACTTTATGACTGAAACAATAAGGTTCAGTCATACCTTACAAAACTACAGGTTTGTAAGGATTAAAAAAACTTAGAAATAAATCTAAGCCTTTACTCACTAATAATACTATTACTATCTTTAATCTTTTTATAATTAATAAAATCAAGAATAACCATAACAAATATATATACTCCAATTATCTTAAAGAATATATACATAACATTTTTAGATACAAAGATAAGAATAATACCAAGTATAATAGATATAATACTAACAATCATATTAGCAGTAACCCTTCTATCAAAATACTTAATAAGACTACTAATACCCATAAAGAATAATAATAAAGAAACAAGTACTGGAAGTAATTCTAAGAATAAGAATTGACCATACTTAAAAGTAAATAAAGCAAGCCATAAACACATAATACCCATAACTATACCAGAATAATCTTTCTTTAAATATTCCTTATCCATAACAAAGTTAATAACTCTAATAACCGCTATTATAGAAAAAATTACAACAAATAAATAATTAACAGTACTAAGAAGTTCATCAGTAGCAAAAATAAGTACTAAAGCAAGTACTAACCCCAATATGTAATAGAAGCCTTCTGATACATTATAGTTCTTCTTTTTATTATTTTCTAATTTAATAGTTTTATTTTCTGTACTCTCTATCTTTTTCTTTCTTCCCATATTTAACACCTACCTCATATAAAAATTATACAACAAAATAATAAGAAAAGAAAGAAGAAATTAACTTTTTCTTCCTTCTTTTAAGTAACAATTAAGTTTAATATAACTAATATTCTGACTCATTTCATCAAAAATATCTTCAACTAATATATAACCTAGCATCATTATCCTCTCCTCTATTAAAAGAATAACACATAACCAAAATAATTTCATTATATTCGACAAAACTAGTCAAAATACACCATTAACTTTTAGTAATTCTAACTTTAATCTTTGTAGTCTTAGCAAAGTAATTAGCTTTAACCTCTTCACCACTTACTTTAACATTAACAGTATGTTCACCCTCACCAAGTCCAGATAAATCAACTGTTGCTTTAATAGTAGTACTATCAATAGCATCAAGAACTTCTTTTGTACCTTTAACCACTACCGTTGTCTTAGAAGAATTTTCTCCAATAGCACCAGCCTTCAAATTAGGTCCAAGATTAATAGCATCTATTTTAATATCATCTACTTCTTTAGATTCTTCTTTACCAATACTAATCTTAACCGTAATAGTCTTTTCAGATACTTCTCTAATACCTTCTGGTTTAGGAACTACAACAGTATAAGTCTTATTATCAGTAAGACCTGCTACATCTACTTCAATAGGAATATAACTTTCACTATATTTATTTACTGTTTCTTGGTCACCATAAATACTAATCTCATTTACCGAAGTAGTAATAGAACTAATAGCTTTACCAAATGATATCTTATCTATATTTTTAGGAATAACCTTAAGTTTAGCAGTGCCACTATAAGACTCAATATTAACAGTAGCGGTAACAGTCTCAGGAACAATCTCAACATCAACAACATTACCATACTTATCATATGCTACTAATTTAACTTTATCAACAGTATTAACACCAGCCTTAGGATCAACAATACTACCAACATCAACAAGTGCTTTAACCGTAGCCACTTTATTTATATTATGACTAGATTTCTCATCATCAGTACCCTTAATAATAACTTCTTCTTTATCTAAAGTAACAGATTGAACAGAAAGTTTACTATCTAATTTATCCTTATTAATAACATCAATAGTAACTGTCTTAGTTTGTGATACCTTAGGATAAACATTAACCGTAATTGAAGAAGGATCTAACTTATAAGTAACAGAATTAATAGAACTCTCATAACTCAAATCGACCTTATGCGTACCTTCCTTCAAATTAGATAAATCAACACTAACTTTACCAGTAGATAATTGTTTAGCAAGATATAAGTCAACAGTTCTACCAATCAAAGTAACATCAGCAGTCTCAGGAATACCCTCAACAACATAAGCTTCTTTATTATAAGTAGCCTCAACCGTTTGATTATGAAGCACTTCAGCAGCACTATCAATTACAGTACTTGCTTGATTATCAACATAAAAGAATAAAAGTAATGCCATAAAAAGTGAAATAAACACCAAAGTATTCTTCTTATTTAACCACTTCTCAAATTTACCAGCATTCTTATCAGTTTTTTCACCTAAGAATAATCCAAACTTAGTAACTGGAGTAACAATAACTCTATCAATAAAATTAAAGATACCTAGAAAAAATTTCTTGATAGCTTTAATAATTTTCTTAAGCCTTTTCATTATTATCTTCCTCCTCTTCTTCAAATTCATCATCGAGTAGAACTTCCCTTTTAGGTTTAAGTTCTTCAATTAAAATCATTCTAGCATCATCTAGAGAAAGATTATAATTTAAATTACCTCCTACGGCAATTGAAATTTTGCCAGTCTCTTCACTAACAACAATAGCAATAGCATCAGATTCTTCACTTATTCCAATCGCAGCCCTATGTCTAGTACCAAGTTTCTTACTAATTTTACTATTAATACTTATTGGAAATACTGCACCTGCCGAAGTAATTTTATTACCTTGAATAATTACTCCACCATCATGAAGAGGATTTCTTGGAAAGAATATTGATATTAAAAGTTCTGAAGAAATATCTGCATATATAGGTTTACTTCTTTCAATATATTCATTCAAGCTAATATCTCTCTCTAATACAATTAATGCACCAATTCTACTTTTTCTAAGATAATCAACCGCCGACATAACCTCATATACTAATTTTTCTCTCTCATCCAAAGTAAGTACTTTATGTCTTCCTAGTAATTGCTTTCTACCAATATGCTCAAGAATACTTCTAATTTCTGGTTGAAATATAATAATAAGAGCAAGTGGTCCCCACATAATTACATATTCTAAAAGTAATCCAATCGTAGTAAGATTAAGCGTATCACTAAGAATTTTAACAATCAAAACTACAAATACACCTTTAAACAAAAGTACCATCTTAACATTGTTCTTAATATTTTTAAGAATAAAATAAATAACCATCCAAACAAGCGAAATATCAATAATCGCTCTAAGTATCACTAATACACTATCTAATGTCATAAACATTCCTCCATTCTATTTAACCAAATAAATAGCCCCTTGTACACATAAATAACAAAGAAACATAATACTTCCAAACAAAAGGAATAAATTATATACATAACCAGAATTAGAATTAATCACTCTATCATGCTTTTCAGTATTATCCTCTTTGTTATTAATTTTATCAAAAAAATCTTTCTTAGTCATAATACCATAACATCTATAATCTTTCTTATTCTTCTTACCATCATATAAAACATTAAGTTTATTAACATCATAATAAGATAAAGAAAAACCAAGTTTCTGATACATTTCTTTTCTATCTTCAATCTTACTAGCGGATATATTTATATAAGAAATACCATTATCTTCAATAATTAAAGCCAGTTTCTTATATAATATCTCTATCTCATCTTCAGATAAATTAATATTATTTTGAAATAAATAAATAGTACTATCTATAATACAATATGATATGTGTTCTGTAAGTTTGATATTTTTCTTCTTAGCCATTTCTTACCTCTCACCTATAATAATAATATCACGATATATATAAAAAAGCAAGGAAAAAATCCTCACCTTTTTAGTATTCTAAAATCTCATCTAAATAACCAATAAATACAGTTTGACCATCATTTCTTCCATCTTTACAAGTAACTAAAACAATACATTTATTACCTTTCTTTCTATATATATCAGCATAGCCATCTTTCTTAATATCATAACTATCAGTATAAATATATTTATAAATTTTACCATCATAATAATAATTAATAGTATCTCCTAATGAAATATTCTTAAGATTACCAAAATAAGAATTATAATTATTACCATTATGCGAAGCAAGTAATATAATATCATCTTTTTCTTTAATAAGTTCAATATTATATTTAGCCTTATTATACTTATTATCAATATCTAGTATTCCTCTCTTTAACTTAATTGAAGGAATCTCTAATACTGCCTTATATCTATATTTCAAATTATCTAAACTATCAATCTTTTTATTAAGTACCGCTTCTACTGCCTTATCATTATTTTTAGTATCATTATAATGGTTATAAATCTTTAATCCAAAATATAAAATAGAAGTAATAGTAACAAATAAACCCACTATAACAATATATTTATTCTTATATTTTAATAATATACCTCCTAATGAAGAAATAAAACAAACTATAACAAATATATCTTTAATATCAAAAGAAATACCAGTATTAGGAACTTTAATTCTTTCATTATAAATATCAATATCAACGTCTTTATCTCCTACTTCAAAGTATATTTTATCTTGTACTAATCTATATCCAGTACTAGCCTCTACCTCAGAAACATAATACTTACCATATAACATATCATCTAAAATAATCTTACCATTTTTATCAGTATAACCTTTATATATAATTTCATTATTTATATTTCTAATTTCTATCAAAGTACCACTAATTCCATTCTTCGTACCAGTCTCATACTTATTAATAACTATCTTACCTTTAGGTAAATGATTCTTAACCTCTAAATTATATACAATATTCTCAGTATATTGATCTTTATAACTAAAACTAATATTGTACTCTGTATTATCTAAAACATTACCTTCACTAGAAGAAATCTCTTTCAAATAATAATTACCAAGAGGAATATTCTCTATCTTACATTTACCATCATTAGTAGTACATTCATTAACTTTATCATCTTTACTATAAATAAGCTTACCATTCTCATAAATATCTTCTTTAGCATATAAGTAGAAGACCACATCATTAAGTAAAATATCATTATTATAATAATATTTATCATCATTATATTTAATATTCTCACCATACTTAGTAATATTCAAAGTACCTTTAACTCTCTTATTATAAAAATATAGTTCTAATACCATATCATCATTTTCTTTAATCATATCAGCATCTTTACCTATAGTAAAAGAAATTCCTTCTTTATTATATAAATAACCATCCATATCAGTATCAACTTCATATAAAATATATTTACCAGGTTCTAATACATCAGGAGTCATAAAAGTACCATTACTATCTATATCAAAAGTATCAATAACTTCCTCTCTAGGATAACTAACTTTAAATGAAACATATTTCTTATTATTAACATCAAATATTCTAAATCTAGCCTTTCCATTAATAATATTATCATTTGTATCATAGTCTTTCTTTATAACCCTAACTTTACCAGTAATCTTACTATCAGAGATAAGTTTAAATATTGGTCTATCATCCTCTCTATCAATAGTAACTTTAAAGTCATCTATCTTATAATATCCAAAAGAAGAATTAACCTGCCTAACAGTGTAGGTACCATATACCAAATAAGTACTAGCATAACCATCACTATCCGTAGTAATTGAAGTAACTAAATTATTATCTTTATCAAAAATATCAAACTGAATATTCTCTTCTCCAACCATAAAACCAGTTTCATTACTAGCATATACTTTAAATATTTCAACTTTTCTCTTAATAACTTCATCATATACCGTTCTTTTAATATCTAAATTATCCCTATCTAATTGAACAACATAAATCTTATCATCAAGTAAATATCCTTCTCCTGGAGTAATTTCCATTATATAATATCTACCAAGAGGTAAATTTTCAATCTTATTTTTACTGCCAATAACAAAAGTATCAAGCAAATTATTACCAAAATCATATAATCCATAAATAGCACCATTTAAACTAGCTTCACCCTGCGGATTAATACTTAATGTCTCCTTATCAAGTTTTTCAATTTCAATACTACCACTAATAAGATTAATATTTAAATTACTAGTACTATTAGTAATCCCACCAGAAGACATCATCTTTTGTGAATTACCTGAAGTATATAAAAAGAATTCTTTATTAGTATAATTATGTCTTTTCAAAACAATATTATCTTTATCAAAATCTTTCTTAATAATTAACTTATTACCATCTATAACAACATTATCATCATCAGAATAATATAAGTATAAAACTTCATTTTCATCTTCAAGAACTGTTTCATTACCCCTAATAACATCAATATTAGCATTATCAAAAGATGGCCTAATATTATGTCTATTAACTAAAACATTAATAGCAGTCTCTTCATCAGTTAAATTATAAAAAGTATCAGGATTAAATCCAATAGTAAACTTAATCGAAGTTCTAGCAAGTCTCTTCCAAATAAGACCTTGCGTAGCCATATAATATCTATCAGTATCATGACCAGGATAATTATAACCATAATAACTAAGCAGTTTTATATACTCAAGATCCTCTTTACTTATATTAATGCCATTAAAAGAATTAGTCATAGTATAATCAAAACTAGCAATATCTTTTCCAAGTTCTATACAGTAAGCAGGGATATTACCAAATAAATATTTGCTAGCATGTAAATATCTAGTCTTACCCATACTTCTATCATAATAATAAACATAAGTATTATCATATACATCTTTTACCAATGTAACATTTTCTGCTTTAACACTACCAACAAAAACAAATAGTGTCGCAATAAATATTAATATTTTTTTCAAATAAAACCTCCCTCAAAAAATTAATTTTTTTCTTTCCTTGCAATTGCGACAAAAGTATAAACTATATATAGTATAATGTCAATATAGTTTTATTAAAGTTTTTATATCAAAAAGTACTTTATCTTATTATATAGTATCTAATTAAATGAAATCGATACACTTGTATAAACAAACATAAGTATTAAATTTAGTATAATATATTAATTTCCTAAAAAGCTTGTAATCTTTTTAGGTAATTTTTAGCCCAAAAATAGTCTAAAAATGAAACATTTTATTACAATTGACAATTATCATATAATAACATATAATATATGTAGTTGGAGATAATCTATATGAATATTAAATATAATTCAAAAAAAATACAAAAAGGAGATACATTTATAGCACTAAAAACAAATAATGATGGTCATAAGTATATTAACGATGCCATAAAAAATGGTGCTACCAAAGTAGTAGCAGAATATGGAAGCTATCCAGTAGAAACATTATTAGTAGGTAATACTAAAGAATACCTAGTAAAATATCTATATGATAACTATTACAAAGAAATAGAAGACCTTACCCTAATTGGAGTAACTGGCACCAATGGAAAAACAACAACTTGTATGCTAATTCATAATATGTTAAATAAACTAGGTAGAAAAACAGCATATATAGGGACAAATGGATTTTATATAAATACATTCATTAAAGACTTACCAAATACAACTCCAGAAATAATAGATATATATGAATTACTTTTAGAAGCAAAAGAAGAAGCTTGTGAATTTGTCTGCATAGAAGCAAGTTCCCATGGTCTAGATCAAAAAAGATTAGCAGGTCTAAAATTTAACTATGCAATTTTTACCAACTTAACTCATGAACATTTAGGTTATCATAAAACTATGGAAAAATATGCCCTCGCTAAACAAAATCTATTCAAAATGTTAAGAAATAACAAATATGCAATCATAAATAATGATGACAAATACAAAGAATACTTTCTATTAAAAGAAAATAATAACATAACATATAGTTTTACCAAAGGAGATTATTATATAAAAGATTATCAGATAACATCAAGTCATAGTACTTTCAAAGTAATAAATAAAAATAAAGAATATACATTTACAACCAAACTATTAGGAAAACATAATATCTATAATAGCCTAGCAAGCATAATAGTATTAAATAAAATAGGATATACATTTGAAGAAATAAATAAAATACTAAATATCGTAAATGGACCAATAGGCAGAATGGAAAACATACATTATAAAAATAATAACATAATTATTGATTATGCCCATACTCCAGATGGCATAGAAAATGTATTAAAGACTGCCAAAGAATTAAAACATAATCAAATAATAACCATAATGGGTTGCGGTGGCGGAACAGGTAGTGACCGTGAAAAAAGAAGTACAATGGGAAAACTAGTATTAGAATTATCAAATAAAACAATATTCACAAATGATAATCCTCGTGATGAAGAACCTAATCAAATAATAAATGATCTATTAAAAGAAAAAACAAATAATAATTATATAATAGAATTAGATAGAAAAAAAGCCATCGAACAAGGTATAAAAATGTTAACTAATAATGATATATTATTAATACTAGGTAAAGGCCATGAAAATTATCAAATAATAGGAAATAAAAAAACACATTTTAGTGACAAAGAAACAGTAGAAGAAATAATAAAGGAGAATTAATATGATATTAGATTATGAAACATGTCAAAAGATTATGGATAGCTATAAAGGAATAATTACAGAAAGAGAACCTATAGGTTGGACTGCTAACGAAAAACTACCAATTAGACATTTCACACTAGGTAGTGGGCCAAAACAAGTAGTAGTAACTGGTGGCCAGCATGCCAATGAAATAATAACAGTAACCTTTATCATAGAACTAATGAATTACTTATCAAAAAACAATATTGTATTTGAAGATTTAACCATACACTTTATACCAATGCTAAATCCAGAAGGATATGTTGTAATATCTTCAGCAATAAAAGAAAAATTAGGAAAAAATAGTACTGATAGTGAAAAAATAAAGTTTTGCTTTGACTACTATAAAGCCTTTCGTAATGACACAATAAATAAAGACAACCCTTTTAAGCAACATCAAAAACTATTTGAAGAGATAAACAGTAGTTCAATAAGAGATCATAATATCTTAAAAGATGCTGTCGGTGAAATACTAATACCACATCCAAAAGGAAGTATTATAGATTGGGCAAGTAATGGTAATGGCATCGATCTAAATTCAAATACCGCTGTTAACATAAAAAAAGATAAAGAACTAAATAAATCAGCTGCTTATAACAATTTACGATTAGATATTCCATCTCCAATAGGATATCCAGGTAATAATCAAAGTAAAAATTTTACTCAAGAAGTTGAAGTTATTTCACTAGAAAATTTACTAAAATCACTCAAAAACAATTGTGTAGCATTTTTAAACTATCATAGTGTTGGAGGATTAATATATCAAAGGCCAGAAAATAATGACAGATTTATAACAAATTATAATTACTTATTAAGTAAATTTTATCAAGAACATACAATAAAAAATTCTGGAAATTACGATATCAAAAAAGGTCAAAGTGGAAAAGTAACTAGTGTTAATGATGAGTTAAGATTAAAATATCCAGGAGATATATTAATAGAATTATCTCCTATGGGAGGTAACCCTATTGGTCCCTTTGGCGATCCTAACAATATTAAAAGCACTATAGAAAGTAATATACTATCATTTATTTATACTATGTCTAACCTAAACAAAGTCATTACCCTAACAAATCAATCACTAGAAAATAATGCCACTAACATCGAAGAAACATATAAAAGTATTGATGAAGTATATGAACAAAGTAAAAAATCACGATAAGTGATTTTTTTTATAATTACTATATTCTTTATCTATCCATGTCATAATAACATCAACAACATATTTAACATCAGTATCAGACATAATTCTATTTCTACCAATATGATGCCATTTCCCCAAACATCCTCTGCAACATGTACCAGTAGCATGTTGTGCAATAAATACTGGATGTCCCCTCATAGGAGTTTGCTTACCATCAGTAACATTAAAAGTATCAGCAAGTCTTTTAGTAACAAAATCATAAGCATGTTCTCTTATTTTATCAATACCTTTATTTTCTATATACAATATATCCTTATCTTTTAAATGAAAACTACTTCTAAATTTAGATTTAGATAATCTATCTAATATATTTTTAATCTTTTCATCCATAACATATTACCTCTCTATAATTATAACACTACTAACGCAAAATTAAAAAGAAAAGAGCATATGCTCTTTAAAATAATAAATTATCTAAATTGACAGCAGCTACCGCATTGTTCATTAGTAACTGTATTCTCTTCGCAGCAGGTATATCTTGGTTGATAAGTATGTCTATAAATATGATTATTAACAATTCTAGTATTTATAGGACATACATGAGGTACAGTATGATAAATATTTCTATAAACAACTCTTTCTCTAGGTGTTTCTACAACAGGAGCCATAACTGAACCCATTACAGAATCCCCCATCATTTGACCACCACCATTATTATAATTCATATTAGTATTATCATTAACATTTTGATTAGTATTAGTTATATTAATATCGATATCACCATCATACATACCTTGATTAAAACCATCACTAAAATTCATAATTTATCCTCCTATCTACATTATAATATGAATTATTAACATAGATAGATAGTAAAGAAGTCTAGTTTTTATTAATTATCAATATCAAAATTCCAAAGTCCCAACTTTCCTTTACAAGATATTCTCTTATTATATTTAATAACATGCTCTAACTTCCAAGCATAAATTCTTGAATGTTCACTCTTTCCATACACTAAAGGATCAATATTATATAATTTATTCTCAAACTCATCATCAACTAATATACAATCAGTAATATAAGCTTCTCCTATTATTTCTCCATGACCATAATCAAGATTATAATTATTAAACTTTATAGCATTATTCTTCTCTAAAGTAAGCCCTGCATGAATAAGAATCTTTCCTCTATAATTAGTCTTAAAGCTTCTAAACTCATACTCTTTATATCCATTAATAATTAAACTAGCCCAAGGTTCCTTTATAGTAAGTACTTTCATATCAGCACCTAAAATGGCATTTTAAAATTACCATTTCCCATCATTTTCATCATTTTTTTCATCTCTTCAAACTGATTAAGTAGCTTATTAACATCAGTAACAGTAGTACCAGAACCATCTGCGATTCTCTTTTTTCTACTAGCCTTTAATATACTAGGATCTCTTCTCTCTTCTAAAGTCATTGATAAAACAATAGCTTCCGTTCTTTTCATAATTTTAGGATCAATGTTAACATTATTAAGTCCCATCTTTTTAGCACCAGGAAGTAATTTTAAAAGATTCTCAAGAGGACCTAATTTTTTTATTTGATTAAGCTGATTTAAAAAGTCCTCTAAATCAAAATTACCTTTCATCATCTTTTTAGCAGTCTTCTCTGCCTCTTTTTCATCAATTTCACTTTGTACTTGTTCTACTATAGATAAAATATCACCCATTCCAAGTATTCTAGAAGCCATTCTCTCTGGATAAAAAGGAGTAAGACCATCCATCTTTTCACTAACACCAATAAACTTAATTGGAAGATTAGTAAGATGCTTAACTGACAAAGCAACACCACCTCTAGTATCACCATCAAGTTTAGTCAAAATAACACCACTAAGTTTAATCTTATCATTAAAGCCATTAATAACATTAATAGCATCTTGTCCCATCATTGAATCTATTACTAAAATAGTTTCATCAGGATTAACCTCTTTTTGAATATTATCAAGTTCATCCATTAAAGATTCATCTATTTGTAATCTACCAGCAGTATCAATAAGAACATAATCATATCCATTATCTTTAGCATATTTAATACCATTTTTAGATATTTCTACAGGATTACCCTTACCTTCAGAATAAACTTCAATATTAAGTTCCTTACCAATTTGTTTTAACTGGTCAATAGCAGCAGGTCTATATACATCACAAGCTACTAATAGTGGCTTCTTCTTATTATTCTTCCTAAGATAATTAGCAAGCTTTCCAATTGTAGTAGTTTTACCGCTTCCTTGAAGACCCACTAACATAAGAGTAGCAGGATTACCACTAATATTAAGAGGAGTATTCTCTCCACCTAATAACTCAGTAAGTTCATCTTTAACAATTTTAACAAACAATTCCCCAGGATTAAGACTTTTATTAACTTCTTCTCCTAGAGCCTTCTCTTTTACATTATTTGTAAACTCTTTTACTACTTTATAGTTAACATCAGCCTCCAATAAAGAAAGTCTAATTTCTCTCATCATTTCACTAATATTTTCTTCTGTTATTTTGCCGTAGCCCTTAATCTTATGAACCACATCTTGCAATCTATCACTTAAATTCTCAAACATAAAATTATCACCTAATACCTATTATACATTATTTTTTAATTTTTTTTAATAAAAACAGTTGATTTTTTAATATTTTTTTAATATAATAAATATATATTCATTGCAGATGTGGTTCAACGATTAGAATTCGGCCTTGCCAAGGCTGAGACGGGGGTTTGACTCCCCTCATCTGCTCCATTGACGAATCTGTTCGAACTATTTAGTTTGAACTTGATATATAGAAATCAATCGAAAGATTGATTTTTTTGTTTCTTACAAAGAAATCATCCTAAAGAAAGGATGGTGTTTATGATTAATATTATCAAACAAGAAATACCTATTGATGAATCACTTAAAAAGAAATTAGAATTTATTTGTGATTTTTGTAATACTACTCCTACATTTATAAATGGAAGTATTAGAAAAATTGATAAATCTAATTTGGCTTATGTTGAGCCTTATAAAGTAATTATTAAAAATATAACATTTCTTGTATTTAATTATTCTACTGATATCTACATTAAAAATTTAAACAATAAAATTCAGTTATTAGAATTAGAAAATCACATTAAGATTATTAACTAACACCATTTACCAAAATGAACTTTTGCCCTTAAATTTGATATAATTAATATAAACAGACAGAAGTAAATAAAATAAGATTACGTTTCATCGAATCTTTTAACAAAGAATATCAATCAAATTATAAATTAAAGCTAAAATTAAAAGGTAGAAACAAGGACTATCATATAACTGAAATGGATAACTACTAACAAATGAAAAAAAGCGTTGAAATACATCAAAGAAATCTAAAATTGAGTGAAGAAAAGAACAATAATTTATCTCTAAAAGTTGATAATTTAACTAAAATTATTAAACAAAAAGATGAAAAAATCTCTGAACTTAAGAAGGAAAATATTAATTTAAAATCTATTTTACAAAAATTAAAAGATAAATTTTATTTTATAAAACATTCCATTATTACTAAAATTTTAGATCACAAAGAGAAAGACAAGTATATTCAACTTACTCGTGATTTATATAAGCATAGACGTTTAGATGAAAATGATTATAAAGAATTAATGAACGTTTCTAAACTTATTAATAATTCAAGAGATTATATATTAAAAGAAAAAGATGATTATGAGCGTTAATGTTTTTAATCATCTTTTGTTTTAAAATCTTTTTAATTTTTTTACTATACCTTCTTGTTTGTGAGGAGCAAATGCATTCATTTTTTCGTCCCAACGTTTAAGAACATCTATTAATGTATTATCGCCTCTGTCATCTAAAACATCCCAATATTCTCTAGGAAGTGGACTTTCACTTACACTCGAGAACATTCTATGTCCTGTTTGTTGTTCTGCTCTAAATTGTCTTCTTCTGCGTTCTAATTTTCTAGGATTAATTACTTCTACACCATTAATATAAAATGTTACATCTTCAGCCATTGTTTCTTTCCAACCAAATAATTGACAATTATCTTTCGCAAATCTTCCTGTAAAGAATGTTTTACGAATTTTCATAATATCTTCAAATGTTAGATCCTTTTTATATCCAAAATATTCAAGAAGTGTTGCCAAATTACAAGCATCTTTTATTACTATACTATTTTCTCCTAACTTTAAGCATGTTTTATCATCTGTAACATTAAGGATAGGATAATTTGGAGATCTATATAATAAGTCGTTAGATAATTTATCTTCATTTGGCACAAATAATATGCTTCTATAGCTTCTCCAAGAATTAGTACTTAATTGTCCTGGTTTAGTTCTAAAAAAGTCATGATCGCCCTCATAACGATATATACTATCTGTTCTTACAACTTCTCCAATATAAATATTATCTCTACACACTACATATTTTTTGTTTTTCATACAAAAATCTCCCTTCAATTACTATATATAATACCATAAATTAGTTAAAATTACAAATATTGATTTTTTTAATCTTCTTATTTAGTTTTTTCCAAGCTTTATTTGTTAATTTATGTTTTACTCCATAACCATCATAATTATCTATTTTTTCCATTACTGTTGGTTCTTTAAGAATATTTCTCTCTATTAATTTTAAAATAATAGGATAAATTTCATCAGTTTCAGGCATTGTAACATAAGCTAAAGTATATTCATTTAAATTTGAATTATAAAACTTGTTTATTATTTCTTTTTCTAATTTAGTTAGTTTTTTTAAATCTACTCTATAAGATTTACCTTTTAAATATAAAATTAAATTTTTAATTTTTATCTCAATTCTATCCCAAATATTTAAAACTTGTTCTATATTTTTTAATTTATCTTTTGTATTCATTGAACATCTTCCTCTATTAGTAATAAATTGCAATAGGATGAATAATTTTTATTTCACTTTTATTGAAAAAACCGAGCATAAATGTATTTATTAATGTTGGGAAAGTTCTAAAAACATTACTATCATCACAAATAATATCATTTTTAACAATATTAGTCATATATCCTAACATTGTCATTTTACCACCGTATTTATAAGCAACAACTTTTGTTTTGTCTCTAAAATATTCATCATCTAATACAATTAAATAATCATTCATTATTCCAAATTTATTATAGGGAACAATGTTAAGAATAGCGTTAATTGTTTTTTTCACTCCTTCATATTCTTGATTAACTTGTTTTTCTATTTCTTTTTTTAATTTTTCTTTGTCATATTTTGCTTTACTTCCATTTCCTGTATTAACAATACTTTGACTTGCAACAGAATATTTATTTTCAACTTCACTAGTTTTTATAAAATCTAAAACAGCATAATTTGAAAAAATATTTTTATAGTATTCTAAATCAACAATAAACATTTCATCAGATACTTCAAAAAAATCGCCAATATTAATATTATCTTCTTTTAAAAATTTATTGTCTGTTAAATGTTTTTGTAGTTTATCAAATGCTTCATCATAAATTATTTTCTCTATCAAATCAGTTTGTTGATTTAAAATTGTTTTTGAAGCAACATCACCAATATCAGTATCTAAGTTAGCTCCAAATCCTTTCCCTAGAAGTTTAAAATCGACATCTATTTTACCATTTACATCTGCTTTTATTTCTTTGCCTTTTTCTTCAGAAGAATTATTTGTTTTAGTAACTTTAGTTGGCAATCCATCATTGATTTGAGAAATGTATGAATACAATGAATCATTATTCAAATAAAGAAATCTACGCATTTTATCGCCTCCTTGCTTTACTATTTTAACATAAAAATTCAAATTATACGATACAAACTGACAAATATATGTTAAAATGTTATTAATGATTGATATTTTATATATCAAATCGTTAAAAAGCGAAAAGTTGTAGATATCTTTGACAACCGCTCCATTGAAAAATCAAACACCATTTGGTGTTTTTTTTATTGAGCATAATGAGGGAGTCACCACCCGTCAGTCAAAAACATTTACAAAATATAGAACCTAAACTATTTACTATTATTTTTAAAACTAACAATGGCAAATAATTAATAATACCAAGATTACATATCCTTCGTAATCTCATCCCACTCTAATGTTTTCTTCTCAATATCACCATTTACAATATCAATCTCTAACTTAATCAAATTAGCCTTATTAATATCCATATAAACATCTTCCTTCAAAAGCTCATTATTAAGATTACTAAGTCTCTCCTCTAATTCAAAAATATCCCTTTCTATTTTCTTAATCATTTTATTCCTATCAAAAGTATCTACCTTTTTATCAGTACTCTTCTTCTTTTCTATCTTAACCCCATTATCATTACTTATATTATTAAACCTAGTCTTCTCCAAATACTCATTATACCCATAATTATATAAAGTACCTCTACCACCATCCATAACAAGAAGTCTATCACATACATTCTTAATAAGATATCTATCATGACTAACCATAATAATAGTACCCTTATAACTAGTAAGCATTTTCTCAATAGTATCTTTACCAATAATATCCAAGTGATTCGTCGGTTCATCTAAGATAAGAACATTAGGTTTTTTATTCAAAATCTTACACAAACTAACTCTAACCTTTTCACCACCAGATAAATCCTTAATTTTTTTAAAGACATCTTCCCCACTAAATTCAAAAGCCCCAAGAAGAGTTCTAATCTCATTAGGTGTAAGTCTAGGAAATTCTTTGTCAATCTCATCATAAATAGAATTATCATAATTAAGATTATCTAATGCTTGTGAAAAATAACCAATATTAACTCTATCTCCAAAAACAAACTTACCACCAAGTGCTGGAATATCACCCATAATAGTTTTAAGAAACGTACTTTTACCAATACCATTCTCACCAATAATACCAAGTCTGTCTCCTCTTTCCACATCAAAAGATAACTTACATAACTCTCTATCATAACCAATAGAAAGATTCTTAACCTTAAGAACATCTCTATAGCTATTCATTTCAGGACTAAAATTAATCTTAAAAGACTTCGTATTAGTCTTATCAGGTTTATCTATTAATACCATTCTTTCAATTTGCTTTAATTTTGACATAGCCATACCAGCTTTAGTAGGTTTATACCTAAATCTATCAGCAATATCTTGAAGTCTTTTAATCTCCCTTTGTTGCCTTTCATAATCATTAAGATTTCTTACATAATTTTCTTCCTTCTTCTTAACAAAATAAGAATAATTACCACTATATCTAGTTAAAGAACCATACTCAATATCATATATCACGTTACAAACATTATCCAAAAACATTCTATCATGACTAACCAAAATAATAGAACCCTTATATCCCTTTAAGTAATCCTCAAGCCATTCTATAGCCTTAATATCCAAGTGATTAGTAGGTTCATCCAAAATAAGTAAATCAGGTTTCGATAACAGAAGCCTAATCAAAGACAACTTCGTAATTTGACCACCAGAAAATTCATTCAAATACCTATCTTTATCCTTATCACTAAAATCAAATTTACTTAAAATAACTTCTATCTCCTTCTTATATTTATAACCACCCATATATTCATATCTAGATAAAAGATCATTATATTTACTTACTATCTTTTCATCATAATGAGTACTCATTTCATCCTCTAAAGTATTAAGTTTCCTTTCAATATCAAGAATATCCTTAAAAGAACTCCTAATATAATCTATCATCTTCATATCAAGACTATAACCATCATTCTGTTTAACATAACCAATATTAAAGTCTCCCGAAGAAATAATATCTACTTCTTCATAACCACTATTAATTTCATACTCTGAAGCAATAGCCTTAAGTAAAGTCGTTTTACCCGAGCCATTTCTACCTACAATACCAATTTTCTCATTATCCTTAACACAAAAATTAATATCTTCAAGTACTGTATTATTACCAAGAGTAACACTACCATGACTAATTTTATAATACATCATAATCACCTGCTCTACTAATATTCTACCACATAAATAAAAAGAACTAAATACTTTTTTAGTATCAGTTCACACTTCATTGTTCACTGCTAGTTAAAGCCACAAGTCTTTAACTAGAATTTTTAAAGCCTTATAAATAAGTCTTTAAAAATATTATTTTCTTTTTCTCTTTAAAGACTTACACTTAATATTATCCTTATCGTTATTAGCAGTATATATCTTTCTAACTCTTCTAATTTCTTCATATACAAAATTAGCAGGAATAACATCTAAACCATATTTAAAAGAAATAATATTGCAAAAATAACTATCATAAAGAATACCTTCTGATATATTAGTATATTCTTCTTCCCTATCTTTATCATCTAATATATATGCAGCCTTACAAACCACATCACCACATAAATTTACATTATTTTTAGATATCCTTATATTACTAAGACCAAAAAGAAAATCTTTTCCCATATCTTCCATATCAAAAGGTCTTCCCGTAACCCAATCAAGATATTCATTACCTTTTACCTTATCTATATAAATCATAAATGGCTCATTTAAAGAACTCTTAACAAACACTTCAGTATTATCTTCATTAATTATTTTTCTCCAAAAAGTAATACCCTGTACATTAACTTCATAACTAGTTCTCTTTTTAAACATAATAACAAACCTCCCTATAAACATAGCATAACATAAAAAAAAAGAAAGAGCAACCAAAATAGTTGTTCTTCAAATACATTATAATTATTCTAACTATACAATTAAAGTAAATAAACATAATACAAAGATATTTACAAGCATAATAGTAAGAACTACCTTAAATGCCCATCTAAACCAAGTAGAATATTCTACTTTAGCAAGAGCAAGTCCACCCATTATAGCACCACATGTTGGAGTTATCAAATTAACAAGTCCATTAGCAGCAACTAAAGTCATAATAGTAACTTCTACACTATAACCAAGTTGAGCAGCAATAGGAGCGATAATAGGAGTAGATAAAGTTGCTAAACCAGATGATGATGGAACTAAAATAGATAATACAATATGTAAAATATAGTTAAGTGGTACGAATGCAAGTTCAGGTAATTTAGAAAGCATATCAGCAGCATTATAAATAATATAATTATCTAGATATGTTTCACCCATAAGTACACTAGCACCTCTTGCAATAGCAATAACTAATATAACACCAATCATATCGTCAGCACCATCAACAAAAGTATCAACAAAATTTTTCTCACCAAATCTATTAATAATTGCAATAATAATAGACATAATTAAGAACCATAAAGCAGCCTCATAGAACCACCAGTTACCAAGTGAAGACCCAGTAAGCCAACCAGTAAAGCTATCAAAGAAAGTAATACCAAACTCACCCCATGGAACAAACCCAATAATCATAACTAGGAATGTAAGACCAAATAGAATAAGAGTAACTTTTTGTTTAGTACTTAATTTAACATCCTTTTTGTCCTTATCTTCAAATTGACCAAATCTCTTTTCAGCTTGTTTTTGTTCTCTAAGTGATAAGAATGTAGAACCTTTATCCTTTTGAACCTTCTTAGCATAGCTCATTACAAATAATATAGAAACAATTAAAGTAGTAAGCCAAATAAATACTGCTATTAAAATAACAAGTCCTTGATTACAAGCAACACCTTCTGGTAATGCACTAATAGCAACACCAGTAGCAAAAGGATTAATAGTAGAACCTAAACATCCACTACCTGCACCAAGAAGAACTACCGCAGAACCAACAAGTGGATCCATACCAGCAGCCATCATAGTAGCAGCTAATAAAACATAAAATCCTACTGTTTCTTCAAGCATACCATAAGTAGTTCCACATATAGAGAAAATAAGCATTAATATAGGAATTAATAAAATTTCCCTACCTTTTAGTTTATGAACTAAAACTTTGATACCAGTTTCTAATGCTCCAGTTTTATTAATAACGGCAAGCAATCCACCAAGCATCATAATGAAAATACCAACATCAATAGCATTTTCAAATCCCTGTATAGGTGCCATCAAAACCTGTGATAAAGTAGCACCAACAGTTCCACTTCCATTAACAATTTCTTCACCAACAAATTGTGCATTTGGAAGTACATGTGATAATATTCCAAGACCAAAAATTAGAATTAGAATAATCGAAAAAGACGATAACATTACCTTAGCCTTTTTCTTAGCCATTTCTTTCTACCTCCTCTTTATAATAGTACCAGTTTTTCCCTTAATGGCTAGATTAGCCTTTTCAAGAGAACTAATAATTGCTTTTCTGTCATCAGAATCTTCTACAAAAGACATAGAAGCTTCAACTTTAGGGAGCATACTACCTTTAGCAAATTGATTTTCACTAATGTATTTATTAGCATCTTTAATAGTAATAACATCTAAATCAACTTGATTTTCAGTATTATAATTTAAAGAAACCTTTTCAACAGCAGTCAAAATCATTAAAGTATCTGCCATAGTAAGTTTAGCAAGTAAAGCAGCAGTTCTATCTTTATCAATAACAGCCTCTACTCCTTTATATGCTCCATTTTCCATAATAACAGGAATTCCTCCACCACCAGAAGCAATTACAATATTATTATTGTCAAAAAGCATCTTTATCGTATTCTTTTCAACAATATCAATAGGCATCGGAGATGGTACAACTCTCCTATAACCACGCCCAGCATCTTCTATCATAGTATACCCTTTTTCTTTTTCAATATCCAAAGCCTCTTCTTTAGTATAAAACATACCAATAGGCTTACTAGGATTTTGAAAAGCACTATCCTTAGAATCAACTAGGACTTGTGTTATCAAAGTTACACAATTTTTACTAATATTCTGTTTTTTTAGTTCATTTTGAATACATTGTTGCAATTGGTAACCAATATAACCTTGACTCATACTTCCACACTCAGGAAAAGGCATCATCGGAGTACCAGCTTCCCCATTAGAAGCATACTCCATAGCAAGAGCAATCTGTCCCACCTGCGGACCATTTCCATGTGTCAAAATAATTTTATTTCCATCTTTAACCAAATCAACAATTATCTTAGCAACATCTTTAAGTAAAGATAACTGTTCACTAGGATTTTTACCTAAAGCATTTCCACCTAAAGCAATAACAATTTTACTCATTATTCATCCCTCATTGTAGCATATACAACTGCTTTAATAGTATGTAATCTATTCTCAGCCTCATCAAATACTTTAGACTTAGAACTATTAAATACCTCATCAGTAACTTCCATTTCCTTAAGGCCAAATTTCTCATAAATATCTTTACCAATAGAAGTATTTAAATCATGAAATGATGGAAGACAATGTAAGAATATAGCATTAGGATTAGCATTATTCATAACATTCATATCAACCTGATATGGACTAAGTAATTTGATTCTTTCAGCCCAAACCTCATCAGGTTCACCCATAGAAACCCAAACATCAGTATAAATAACATCTGCCCCTTTAGAAGCCTCCACAACATCCTCTGTCATTTCGATACTTCCACCAGTTTCTTTGGCAATTTCTTTACATTTTTCAATAAGTTTTTTATCAGGCCATAATTCTTTAGGACCACAAGATACAAAATGCATACCCATCTTAGCACATACAACCATTAAAGAATTAGCAACATTATTTCTAGCATCACCCATAAATACAAGTTTAATGCCATCTAAATGACCAAAATTTTCTTCAACAGTCATAACATCTGCTAACATCTGTGTAGGATGAAACTCAGTAGTAAGACCATTCCATACTGGAACACCTGCATTCTTAGCAAGTTCTTCAACTATTTTTTGATCGTATCCTCTATATTCAATACCATCATACATTCTACCAAGTACTTTAGCAGTATCAGCAATACTTTCTTTCTTACCCATTTGTGAACTACCTGGATCTAAGTAAGTAACTCCCATGCCTAAATCAAGACCAGCAACTTCAAAAGCACATCTTGTTCTAGTTGAAGTCTTTTCAAATAAAAGTACAATATTCTTACCATTTAAATATCTATGTTCAATACCCCTATGTTTTTTATCCTTCAAATCTTTAGATAAATCAAGTAAATATCTAATTTCTTCAGGCGTATAATCAAGTAAAGTTAAAAAGTTTCTACCTTTAAAATTAAATTTCTTATTATTTACTTTTTTAACTTCATCATGTTTAGCTGAAGAAATATTTTCTTTTTTAACAGTACCACTTTCAGTATAAATATCTTCTCTAACAAGAGGCATACTCATACATCTAGGACCTCCACGTCCTCTAGAAAGTTCAGCACTTGACATTTCAAACACTTTAATACCATGCTCTCTCAAAATATTATTAGTAATATTATTTCTGTCATATACAACAACAACGCCAGGAGCAATACATAAAGTATTAGTACCATCATTCCATTGTTCTCTTTCTGAAGAAATTTTCTCTCCTCCAGCACAAGGAATTAAAGTAATTTTTCTACCCAAATATTTTTCTAATATTTCTTCTAAAGAACCATTAACCTCTTTAACATTTAAATCTTCATCACTGTCAGGAATATCTCCCTCTGTAATTTCAAATACTTGTAAAGTATCCATAATACCAGGATGATAAGTAAACTTATCAAAATCAATTTGTGTAAATACCGTATCCAAGTGCATAAATGCTCTTGATACAGGAATATTAAACGCTAATATTGTATCAATTTCACAATCAGGATTTCTAAATAAATTCTTAGCAAGTTCATCAATAGCACCAGCCTCAGTTCTTTGTGAAATACCTACTGCTAATATATGATTATTAAGATTAAGAACATCTCCGCCTTCAATATGATATGGTAAATATCTATCATAATATTTATTAACTTGTCCCTTATAATCAGGATGATAGTTAAATATATATTCAGCATAAATAGTTTCCCTATTTCTAGTAACAGAATACATCTTATTCAAAATAATACCATTACCAGCACTAGCAAAAGGATCTCTAGTAAAGTATAAGTTAGGCATAGGATCAGCCAAAAAGTCAGACTCCTCACTTACTAAATCCACTAAAGATTGTTCATAATCTCTTTTTGCTCTATTAATTTCCTCTAATTTAATACCTTGCATAGTTTTGAGAACAAGTTCTTTCTTATTAACAAAACTCTTTAAATAGTCAAAAACTAAATTTCTATATTTAGGAGTTTTGATACCTGCCTCAAAAATAAACTGTCTAATAAATTTATTTTCAATATCATCGCTAAGTTCTAATACTTCAGCCATTAAATCCTCAAGATAAACAACCTCAATATTATTTTCTTTTAATATACGAGCAAATTCATCATGCTCTTTTTGAGCCTCGGGTAAAAAAGGAATATCATCAAATAGTAATCTACTTAAAGAATCTGGTGTTAAATTAAGAAGTTCACTACCAGGTCTATGTAATAATACCTTTTTTAATGGGCCAATTTCACTTTTAACATTAATTGCATTCATATTTTTTCTCCCTTCTATTCTAATTCATTGTAGTACTCTACTATTTAAGTATAGCAGATTTTCTCATTTTTTACAATTTATTTCTTTATTTTATCTAAAAATTCCTTTATTCTGATATTTTCACTTGAAAAGAAGTCTTTAGTTTTTCCATCAAATATAACTTTGCCACCATCAATAAATAAAACCCTATTAGAAACTTTTTTAACAAAGTTCATCTCATGAGATACAATAACCATTGTTTTACCAGTATCTGCAACTTTTTTAATAAGATCTAAAACTTCTCCAATCATTTCAGGATCTAATGCACTTGTTGGCTCATCAAACAATATAATATCCGGTTCCATAATAAGTGTTCTAATTATAGCAACTCTTTGTTTCTGACCTCCAGAAAGTTCATTAGGATAATGTTCCGCCTTATCTTTTAAATTAATAGTATTAAGTAATTCAAGTGCTTTTTTTCTAGCAGTTACTTCATTCATTAGTTTTAATTTAACCGGAGCTAACGTAATATTATCAATAACAGTAAGATGTGGAAATAAATTAAATTGTTGAAAAACCATTCCCATCTTTTGCCTAAGTAAAGATAAATCAGCTTTTTTACCAACTAAAGATGTACCTTCAAAAATAATATCTCCAGAACTAGGTTTCTCTATTAAATTAAGACATCTAAGTAATGTTGATTTACCACTACCTGAAGGGCCAACAATAGAAATAATATCTCCTTTTGAAACATTAAAACTAATATCATTAAGAACAACATTACTACCAAATTTCTTTTTTAATTTTTTAACTTCTAGCATTAGATAATCTCCTTTCCATAGTGTTAACCAACTTAGATAATCCTAACGTCATAATCAAATATATAATGGCAGTTATAACAAGAGGAAAGAAATAATCATAAGTTCTAGATGCAATAATATCTGAAGCCTTAGTAAGTTCTAATATTCCAATATAAGCACCTGCCGAAGTCTCTTTAAGTAATGTAATAAATTCATTTCCTAATGCCGGTAAAACATTTTTAATAGCCTGTGGTAAAATAATATATCTCATTGTTTTACCATAGCTAAGACCTAAAGATAAACCAGCTTCCATTTGTCCTTTGTCAATAGAAATAAGGCCCGATCTAATTATTTCCGAAACATAGGCAGCAGAATTTAAACCAAATGCCAATATACCAACTATAATTATATTAATATTGACAGATTTAAAAATAACATAATAAATAATCATTAATTGCAATAACACTGGTGTACCTCTAATAATATTGACATATAAAGTAGCAACCTTATTACCTAATCTCATTTTACCATTAATATCATGATTATGTCTAATAAGTGCTATAACTATTCCAAGTACAATACCAATAATAACAGCAAATAGAGCAATTAATATAGTATGAAATAATCCGTCTAATATATACTTATATCGATCATCATAAATAACACTATCATAAAAACTAATACCTATATTTTTAAAAAAGCCAAAAAAGTTATCAAAAAATCGCATATATCCATTCATATCAAATTTACTCCTCAGTATGTTTAATAATAAAATTATCAATAGATCCATCACTAGAAAGCCTATTAAGTACTTTATTAACAGTTTCTAATAATTCAGTATTTCCCTTTTTAACAATCATGCCATAACTATCACTAGTAAGTTCACCATCTAATATTTTAATATCACTATTTTTTTCAATAATTTCTTTAGCAGGTAATTCATCCATAACTACTAAATCAACTTTACCAACTTTTAAATCTTCAATAGCGGCCAAATATTTCTTTTGTCTAACAATCTCAGCATTTTTATAATTTTCCGTAACATAAGTATCTGCAACACTACCAAGTTGTACTGCTATCTTTTTATCATTTATATCTTTTATACTATTAATAAAACTATCGTTTTTAACAATAACAACTTGCTTACTAACAGAATAATTAATAGAAAAATCTACTTTTTTTGCCCTTTCATCACTATAGCTTATACCAGCAGCACCAATATCAGCTTTTCCTGTTCTTACTTCATTAATAATAGAATCAAAAGCTATATCCTTAATAACAAGTTCTTTTCCCAATTCTTTTGCTATTTCTCTGGCTATATCTACATCAACACCAACAATTTCACCATTTTCATAATACTCATAAGGTGCAAAACCTGCTTCAGTTACCATAACAAGTTTGTTGTCATCTTTCTTTCCACATCCTACCATAACAATTAAACATATAAAACACAAAGATAATCTCAAAATTTTTTTCATATACATCACTCTCCTATTAAATAAATTATAACATAATAATTAAAAAAAAGACAATAAAATTACTCAATTATCTTTTAAATATTTAATGTGTCAACATTTCTATCATGTTTAATATGATCCCAATTACAATCTTTGATAAATAAGCATATAAAATTAATAGGAAACCAACTCAAAACAAATAAATCAAAAAGTAAAATTCCCCATATATTTTCTTTAATGCTTTTATTACATTTTTTTATCACAATCATTCTAAAAACAACCCCTATAAAATAATTAATCAGAAACATAATAAAATAAATAACAACATCCATACTATTAAAGTCATTTAGATAAAATACATTATAAAAGATTCCAATTAAAGAAACTATTGTAAACAAAACATGAAATATAATACCAAAGTAAAATATAATTACATCAAAACATTCAAATCTTTTATTTTTAATTCCTTCTTTTATAAGAGAACCAGTATAATTTTTTAAGCACTGAATAGCACCAAAGGACCATCTCTTTCTTTGCTTAAGAGAACCTTTAAAGTCGGTAACTTGTTCATCATAAGTAATAGCATTTTCATTAAAGGCAATTTTAATACCATTAATAGCACATATAGCAGTATATTCAATATCCTCAGTAATAGTTTTAGGATCATATCCGTACCGATCAATAGTTTCTTTTTTTACCATAAATCCAGTACCATTTAAAAAAGAACTCATCCCAAAATTAAATCTTGATTTATTTATAAATAAACTTTGTAAATAATATAAAATAGCATAACTTGTACTAAGCCAATTATCGCATATATTTTTCGTATCTCTAAAACCTTGAACAACTTCATAACCACAATTAATAGAATCATTCATTTTATTCAAGAATTCCCTATGAACCACATTATCGGCATCAAAAATGACATAAGCATCTATTTCATCATTACTTTTTAATTTATTAAAAGTATATTTAAGCACTTCTCCCTTTGATTTGACCTTTTGTTTACATTCTATAATTTTTGCTCCTGCATTTTTTGCCACTTCCAAAGTATTATCAGTACAATTATTAACAATAACATATACATCATACTTATTACTAGGATAATTTTGTTTTTTCAAACTATTAATTAAATTTTTAATAACAGTTTCCTCATTACGAGCCGCGACTAAAATAGCAAAATGATTTTTTTTATTATTATCAATTTCACATTTCTTTTTTCTAAAAACTCCAGAAGCCATAATCAAAAAATAAAATCCATAAATAAGAGAAAGTATTAACAATATATAAATAATTATTTCAAACATATTACACCTCATATTAATTGTACTATATCAAATAGTACAATTAAATAATACACCTATATAATGCTTTTGTCAATATAAATTTGTTAAATTTACATGTATTATACTGTTAAAAAATTATATATAATTTAAAAATTTTCCTAATGATATTTTCATGATTAAAAAACTATAAAAAACGACATTTAAATTTACAAATTTTCTACAATTTATTTTACCATTTACAAGAACATCATTTTTTTCTTGTTTAAGCATTATATTAATAAATAATTGATTTTTGTAATATATAGAAAAACCACTGAATTAATCAATGGTTTAAAACTAATAGTTTTCCTTTTTAATTTCAAAATAACTTTGTGGATGAGCACAAACAGGACATACTTTAGGAGCTTCTTTTCCAATAACAATATGACCACAATTTCTACATTGCCATATTTTATCTCCATCTCTAGAAAATACTAAACCTTCATTAATATTAGAAATAAGTTTTCTATATCTTTCTTCATGTTCTTTTTCAATTTTAGCCACTTCTTCAAATAGAAAAGCAATTCTAGTAAAGCCTTCATTTCTAGCAGTTTCTGCAAAACCTTTATACATATCAGTCCATTCATAGTTTTCACCATTAGCAGCATCTATTAAATTATCAATAGTACTAGGAACAGCACCACCATGTAATTCTTTAAACCACATCTTGGCATGTTCTTTCTCATTATTTGCAGTTTCTTCAAAAATTGCAGCTATTTGCTCATAACCATCTTTTTTTGCCTTTGAAGCAAAATAAGTATACTTATTTCTAGCCTGTGACTCTCCTGCAAAAGCAGTCATCAAATTTTGTTCAGTCTTGCTTCCTTTTAATTCCATTTTTTTCCTTCCTCTCTAAACATTTTTTACAAATACCTACGTATTTAACATCGTAATCAATTACTAAATTACCATCGATATAATTATTAGAATTATCGTTCCTAGAAATATCAATAATATTTTTACATTCATTACATATGAAATGATCATGTACTACATTTCTGTCATATCTAACAATTCCATCAACAACAATAGTTCTAACTTTGTTATGCTCACTTAACCATGCCAAATTACGATAAACTGTTCCCAAACTAATATTATAAATTACTTTTTTGGCAATATCATATATTTGATAAGCATTTAAATGATTATAACTACTATTAACAATATCAAATATACAGTCTCTCTGTTTTGTATTCCGCATAGTACATCTCCTTAATAGTAATGATTACTAATAATAGTATATACTATTTATTTATAAATGTAAAGAAAATTATTTATAAATGTAAAGAAAAATGAATGAAAATAAATCATTCATTTTTACTTACTAACAAATCAGCCACTTTAGTAACATTTCCAGCCCCTAAAGTAAGAATTAAATCGCCATCATGTACGTACTGACTCAAATATAACTTAATATCATCATAATTACTAATATAAAAAGCCTCTTTACCATATTTTTTAATCGCTTTTACAATATCATCTTCCGTAATACCATAAACATTTTCTTCTCTAGCCGCATATATATCAGTAACAATAATATGATCAAAATTTTTAAGTGCTTTGGCAAAATCATCTTTATGTTTGTAAGCTCTAGAATATGTATGAGCTTCGAATATAACCCAAGACTCATTATATTGTTTTTTATGTATAGCATTTGAAGTGGCCATTATTTCAGTAGGATGATGCCCATAATCATCATAAACACATGCACCCTTAAATTTACCTTTATATTCAAGTCTTCTACTTGCACCTTTATATTTTTTTATACCCTTTTTAATATCTTCAAATGAAATATCATAACTAGAAGCAAGTGCAATAGCAGATAAAGCATTAAGTACATTATGTTCGCCTGGCACAGATAATTCTATTCTGCCTAAATTATTACCATCATTAATAACATTAAATCTAGCACAGCCTTCATCATCATAATCAATATCAGTAGCCATATAATCACTATCATTATTAATGCCATATGTAACTACTTTAGCACTAGTATTATCTTTTAATTCACTGCTATTTTTATCATCATTATTTATAACTAAATAGCCATCATTAGGTAAATGACTAACATATTTATTAAAAGATTTCTTTATATTTTCAAGATTTTTAAAATAGTCCAAATGATCATTATCAATATTAAGTATAATCGCAGATTTTTGTTTAAACGATAAGAAACTATCACAATACTCGCAGGCCTCAATAATCAAAGTATCACTTTTGCCAACTCTATAATTACCATTAATATTACTAAGAATACTACCAACTTGAATAGTAGGATCCCTACCAGCTTCAAGAAATATTAAACTAACCATTGAAGTAGTACTAGTTTTACCATGAGTTCCAGCAATTCCAATAGTATTAGAATACAGTTTCGTAATTTCGCCTAAAAATTCTCCTCTTTCCATCATAGGTATTTTTTTCTTTTTAGCTTCAATCATTTCAACATTATCTTCTTTAATAGCGGCAGTATAAACAAGAAAATCTATATCATCAGTTATATTATTTTTACTTTGAGGCACATAAACTCGTATACCATTTTCTTTAAGTTTGTCAGTGATAACAGAGTTAACTCTATCACTACCACTTACTTTATATCCCATATTAATAAGTATATCGGCAATACCACTCATGCTAACACCACCAATACCAATCATATAAATATGTTTGCCTTTTTCAATAAATAAACCATTTTTATATTTTAATATTGTATTCTTAAATAATTTACCTCTAGTTTCAAAATCAGGAAATTGATCCCAACTAGCACAAGCAGGACTAAGTAAAATAACATCCCCAATTTTAGAATTATTGTAAGCTAGTTCCGTGGCAGTAACCAAGTCATCGCAAACAATACATTTAACATTAATTTTATCACAAAATTCTTTAATTCTATTCTTAGTTTCACCATAAGTAATAACAAGTTTAGTATTCTTCATTGAGTCTTTTAATTCTTCAAAAGAATGGCCCCTATCTAATCCGCCCATTAAAAGAATAATATCTTTATCAAAAGAATTAAGAGCAATAATAGTAGATTCAGTATTAGTACTTTTAGAATCATTATACACTTCTCTTCCATTAATGTTTCCAACATACTCTAGTCTGTGTTCAACACCACTAAATGTAGTTAAAACATCAATAATAATATCATCACTAATATTATACCTTTTTGCACAAAGAATAGCACACATAATATTTTGATAATTATGCATTCCTTTTAAAACTATTTTTCTAGTATCAAGATATTTCACATTATCAAAATATATAAAACCATCCTTATAATAGCAATTTGTTTGATCAATACAAGAAAAATATAATTTACTACTTTTAATATCTTTGGTCATATCCATAACCTCTTTATTATCCATATTTATAATAGCAGTATCATCCTTAGTATGATGATTAAATATTTTCTTTTTAGTCATAACATATCTTTCATGACTATCATGAAAATCAGTATGACATTCATATATATTAGTTATAATAGAAGTATTAGTTTTAAAATCGTACATATCGCATAATTGATGATCACTAATTTCCATAACTAAATAATCACCACTTTTAATATTTTTAACATAATGACATAAAGGGGTACCTATGTTACCCGCTAATACAACCTTATTGCCAAAAGCACGTTTCATTATTTCATAAATGATACTAGTAGTAGTAGTTTTTCCATTAGAACCAGTAACACCTATAATATTAATATCCTTATTTAAATAATGATAAGCAACTTCAATTTCATTAACAACAGGTATACCCATATTTTTAGCCTTAACAACGCAATTATGATCATACTTAATACCAGGATTTTTGATCATAATATCATAAGAATCATCAAAAAAATCATCTGGTTTATCACTTAAAATGAATTCAACGCCTATTCCTTCTAGTTCTTTAACTTTATCATTATCTTGTGGTTTCACATCAGTAATTAATATTTTATTATCAGGAGCCAATAATTTAGCTACCTCATAACCACTTCTAGCCATACCTAATATAAATATTTTTTTATTTTTATACATAAAAATCACTCCTTGTTAATTATATCACTTCTAAAAAAATAAGTAAATAATAGTTACAATTAATATATTATATTAAAATAAGAGAAAAAAAGTTTCTCCTATTCATAATCTACAATATATCTCTTAGAATAACATTTATAACCTAATTCCTCCATAAATTTAAAACTATCAGGAATTATAATAAATTCAACTAAAGAATAATTATTGTTATCAAAAAAATCATCTAACTTTGTTATAATATTCTCGTCTTGAATGTTCTGAGCATATAAATTACAAACTATATCATTTTTAGAATAAAAATATTTTATACTTTTCATATCAATATCAGCAAATCTTTCTTTAGTGGGAATAGAATCACTATCAATTATTCCCTTAAATACTGATATCATTTTAACTTTATATAAATCATCCATAATATTAATAAGATTATCTTCATTAACTAATATAGACAAACGTCCATCAAAGGCTAAATTATTATTAAGAAAATTTACACATTCTTTTACGATTACATCATCTATTTTATTATCACCAAAAGTAATACTAATTAAATCTTCTTCAGATAAAGAAACAAAGCCAAATAAAAACTTATTATCTTTTTTAACACCAAAAGTATTATTAATAAGTTGCCTTTCATCTACATAGGTGATATCAATACCCATATCCCTAATATATTCTTTTATATTATCTTTATTTATCTTTTCAATCTTCATAAAAATCTCCTCAATAAACATTATATCATATAATCAAAAAAAGAAAAAGCCCAAATATCTCTAATTAGAGATATTTGGACATAAAAAAATATTGGCAACGACCTATTTTAGCAACTAATCACTATCTTCGGCGCTGAAGTGTTTAACTTCTGTGTTCGGTATGGGAACAGGTGAACCACTTCGCAATTATCACCAATATATTTTATCAATTTTTATTTTAATAGTTCTCTGAAAACATGATAATGTGGTTAATCAAATTAAATAATTTTGGGATTAAATCCTCAATCTATTAGTACTAGTCCGCTCAATGTATCACTACACTTCCACTTCTAGCCTATCTACCAGTTAGTCTTTCTGGGATTTTACTTGTTATACAATGGGAAAACTCATCTTGGAGAGGGCTTCACGCTTAGATGCTTTCAGCGTTTATCCCTTCCCTACATAGCTACTCTGCACTGCCACTGGCGTGACAACAGATACACCAGAGGTAGGTCCATCCCGGTCCTCTCGTACTAAGGATAGCTCTCCTCAATTTTCCTGCGCCCACGACGGATAGGGACCGAACTGTCTCACGACGTTCTGAACCCAGCTCGCGTGCCATTTTAATGGGCGAACAGCCCAACCCTTGGAAGCGACTCCACCTCCAGGATATGACGAGCCGACATCGAGGTGCCAAACACCACCGTCTATGTGAACTATTGGGTGGTATCAGCCTGTTATCCCCGGGGTAACTTTTATCCGTTAAGCGACGACCATTCCATTCTGAATCGCCTGATCACTAAGTCCTGCTTTCGCACCTGCTTGACTTGTAGGTCTTGCAGTCAAGCTCCCTTTATACCTTTATGCTCTTTGAATGATTTCCAACCATTCTGAGGGAACCTTTGAACGCCTCCGTTACTCTTTAGGAGGCGACCGCCCCAGTCAAACTGC
>ERZ772880.46-NODE-46-length-103052-cov-8.104265_pt1 | contig 103052 bp, 113 predicted proteins | sample MGYA00580577_ERZ772880 | MGnify/ENA primary metagenome ERZ772880 (study PRJEB29015, sample SAMEA2737705) | human gut metagenome | biome: human gut; feature: human-associated habitat; material: faeces | place: China | collected 2012 ... | reverse complement strand
TCTTTCTTCTTGGGAAATTGAATCAAACTTCTCCTTAGTCCAGCCCTTCTTCAATAAGTTTTCTTTAATAGTGTCATCCATCATATCAAATGTGGTCAATGTTCCTTTAGGAAGCTTCCTATACCTAGTATCATCATTGGTTCTACTGTAAGTGCCAACATTATTGGTAGCTGATTTTACTTGGTTGGCAGCAGGAACTACTATTTCCTCAAATTTACCTTCTGCACCACTGTATAGAACACCGTCATATTGCTTCAGTTCATCAGGAGCATTTTCTCTATTGAACATGTTTGCTATTTCACCTCTTCTAGTGGACTCATTCATGTCTAAAGTACTATCCATACCTACAATGAATGGGTTCCTCATATTGACAAACAGCTCCATAATATTACCATATTGCATAGCCTTGTTCTTTACAGAAGACAAGTATAACCCCTTACCATAATATCCTTCATCTGTAGCAGAACCAAACAGATTTGGGTCATATGTAGTCCATTGGCTGTTGGTACCATGATATACTACCAGAGGTTCACCGTTTTCATCAACCACCTTACTAGCTTCCTCGGGATTATTTTCCCAGTCCCCAAACCATTCTTTAAATGCTTTGGTTCTTACATGGGCATATTGCCTTTCAGTAAGGTTTGAGGGTTTCTTATTAGGTGCCAATAAATTGCCCTGCTCATCCCTTGAATTTTTTAGTATATCCAGCATTTCCGGAGTATACTCCTCTTGTCTAAGTCTGGATTCATCAAGAGATTTAATCTTTTCCTCTTTATTAGCATATTTCCCTTCATTAATAGCCCTGAAGTAGTAGATAGAAGATGGCCTGAAGTCTTTCCAGTATCTAGTCTTGATGAATAATGACTTAAAGAAGTCTATTATCTTTCTTCCTAAGCTTCTGGTATCCTTTCCTCCTTGCATCACAAATGTTCTGAAATCCTCAGCCAGTTCTTCTTCCAGCTCAAGGTTACCCATATTAGGATGCTTTCCTCTATACTCATTCAATAATACTGTTCTCTCATTATTGTCTAGAAGGAGATTAAACACAGCATGGAATGCTTCATGGTATGCAGTACCCTCAGCAGCTATATCAGATAAAGTGACAACACCTTTATCAAATTGACCCCAAGCCAATGCTCCTTGCCTTCCTACTTTAATAAGACCCTTTACTATATGTACCCTATCACTTTCACTTAATTGAGGCAATGTCTTTGCAATCCAATCAAGCTCTTTTTCCTGATTCCATGCAGTAGCTTCTGTGGAGTCTACTCTTCTTAAAGTAAACTCATCCTCAAACTCCTCATCATGGTTATTGATTGCCTGCTCCTTTTGTGCAGTGTAAGCAGCACCTGTTTGAGTATTGCCTTGGTTAACAGTAGCAGGAGTTACTATATTGGTAATAGGAGCTGTATTAACAGTAGGAACCTCATCAGGATTGAATAGCATAGTCTTTTCATTAGACATATCCTTAACCTTTTGTGGCTTGGCACTTAAAGCTTTCATTATAACATTAAATGCTTCCTCATCTGATTTACTAAGTGTTCTGGTATCCACAAGCTTACCATTTGGTAATACCACAAAGTAAGAAGATGACTCATTCATTTCACCCTCTCTGCCAAATCCCCTGTCTCTTTCCTTTGTAATGTATATAGGAATACCTTCTACCTCACCAGCCTTCTTGATATATCCTTTATATAATTTCCCATCCTTCTCATAATAACCCACAATAGAATCTTTTCCCAAAGAGTTTTCAGGCAGTATCCTATCTACAGGATTCTGAGTTTCCAATGAAGTTTCAAAGATAGGCAGTACTTGCTGGTTCTGTGCTGGAGTAGCAGGAGTTTCAGCAACCTTATTTACTTCAACAGAACTAACCAAAGGTACATTTACAGCAGGATTATACTCAACAGGAATGCCTTTCTCACTTTGTACTGCTGATACATTCTCCCTATCATAGCTCAGCACAAATGGCATTATAGCCAGTTTGGTAATCGGGGTTCCATACTGGGATTCAAACAGGTTCTTGTATGCAGACAACTGTAAGGTATAGTAATCCTTTGCACTCATTCTTTGAGTGGCAGATGGGGTGGTAAAGTAATTTACCTTGTGTCCATATCTGTCAGTAAAGTCATAGAAGCTGTATCTGCTTGACTTCACATCATAGATTCTAAAGTTACCATCCTTATCAACTGATAGAATATCAACTTCTCCTGCAACTCTTGTACCATCAGGATATTTCTGATACAATATAATATTATCAGCAAGAAACCTTTCTCCCATATGCTCCATATTTGATTTGACCCTATTAAGAGTAGTAATCAAATCCATGAAGGCATTTTCTGACATATTAGATGGCTTGACTATCCTTGACACATCTCTTATAGTGAAATATTGCCTGATAATACTATCTACTGCTGAGCCAGCATCCAATGCCCTTTGTGAGTTGGTACCAGACATCTTGTCCCTTACTATGTTCACAATAGTGTCCCTACTCTTGGCATCAGCCTTTCCTTGGTAACCATCAAGGCTAATCTTGTACTTATTCTCAAGGAATTTCAAGTAATTGTCATATTGTGCTGGAACATCAACCAACTGTGATAACTTGGCTCTCACCTGAGTTAAAGCCTCTATTTGCTTAGAGGACTCTATCCAGTTAGAACCTAATCTACTGTGTACTCTACTGTATTGGTGATACTCGCCGTCATCTTCAAGCACATAATAGAACTCGCCATCAGTTCTTGTCTTGTCAATCCTTCTTTGATTCTCATATATCTCACTGATAATCTTCTTGGACTTGGCAACCTTGTCCTCTCTCTCCTTCTTCTTTCCTGCAATAGTATCCTTCACATCTTGTGCCTCTTGTCCTGTGATATACTTCTGTGAAGTCCTGTCAAGAACCTGACCATTAGGTGTAAGAACCTTATTGTCTACCATTATCGATGAGTCTGTGAAACTCCCGAAGTTATCTTGTGCCCAAGCTAAATCAAACAGTACCCTATTGCTATCAGTAACTTTTACATTCCTACCTTGCTCATCCCTGATAGTATTTGTCTTCAAATCTACAAAGTAAGGCTTGTTTGTAAATGCAGATACTATTCTTGTACCTGAAATAGCACCCTCAGTACCACCTACAGGAGTCTCAATCTTCCTCTTAGGCTGAGGAGCTACTGAGGCTGGACTTACAGCCTGATGGAGATTACCTTCATCATCAAAGTAATCAGTTGTAAACCAAGTGCTTCTTACTGAAGCTTCAGTAATATTTGAGGTAAGAATGTCAGAATTGATAAGCCTGTTATTGTATGCACCCTCATTAATCCTCTTTGTACTGACTTGTAAAGGAAGGTTGAATTTAATAAGGTGCCCAAGTATTTCATTGTATATATCATCAGGGTCTTTAGGAGCATTGAAAGCACTTGTATCACCTTGTTCCTCTGCTGCTGTTATATCCCATTCTACTCCTGAAATGATAGCAGTCTTACTCCCTGTAGAGAAGTATATATCATACTTATCTTCCTTGATTTGCTCCTTACCATCTATGATAACTTTCTCATAAGTACCATCTGGCCTTTTGACCTTCTTACTAATTACAATACCATCACCTGACTTGCTACTAAACCAAGTAACCATTATATCCTGCATATACAGGTCTTGTGCCAAGTCCTGCATTGCAGCAGACACATCACCTTGTGATGTAGCCATAGACAGGTTGTTAATCGCATTTTTTATATCCTCTCCAACTGGAGTAGAGCTTACTGAAGGGTCATTTAAATTGAACTCCTCATTATTGAAGTGCTTAACCCTTACAGCAGCAGGTGAATACTTTCCAGCCCCATTAGGAACAAGTAGATATAGTCTGCCTTCCTTTTGGCCCATATCTACTGGCTTGATAACAAGACTGTCATTAACTTTGCCATTAGTTGTCAAAACTCCATTCTTGATGATTCCAAAAACAGGTCTTCTGTCTTCTGATGATACATTAGGGATGTCTTTAAGACTTCTTTCTGTACTACCATAAGGAATTCTGCCTACCATCATCTTGGATACTCTTGTAACAGGTGTGGCAATGAATTTACCAGCCTTATTTTCTCTGTTAGCAAACTCATCTTTTATCCTCTCTTCAAGTCCCTTCAGTCCCTCATATCTTGAAACACTGTAATCAGACTCATCCAAGCTGCCAACTACTTGGTTATTCTTCCTATCTATAATGAAGATGGTTTTGTCATTGAAGTCTGGGTCAATCATAAATCCAAGTTCATCACCTACCTTCAAGTTACCTTCATTTAAATATCTGAATGTATCCTGGTCTCTAAGATAACCATAGATACCAGAGAAGTCCACTCCCTTTTCCCTTTCACCTACTACAACATCAAATGGCCTAAAGTCACCTTCCTTGCTTGCTTCTATATGTAACTCAGGTATGGCAGGTCTATAGAACTGGTTGACTCTGTCCCTACTTGGCCTCTGTGGAGCTTCCACCCTTTCATTGGCTTTCTTATTCTCCTCATTAACCATTTCAGGAGTTACATTGCCAACAGGTACTTCTGTTACAGGCAAGTCCTCACTACTTGTCACTACAGGGACAGTAGGAGTCCCACTGTCTCCAGTAGTGTCTCTTCTATTATCTCCTCTTGTGGTACCTTCTCTTTTTTCTACAGGTTTCCTATATTCAGGAGAGAACCTATCCTTGAATCTATTATCATCATTTACCTGGGACATTGCCTTTTGCAGGGCATATTGAGCTTCTTGGAATCTTGTTGTAGACAACTCAATATCTCCTTCAGAATCTTCATCAAAAGCATTATCGTTATTAATGAATATGGAGTTGGGATTGGCTATCTGTTCAAGATTCTCAGAGTTATTGAATTGGTCTTGAAGGAGTTTAATAGCATCTTGCTTTACTTGTGGCTCTTCATCTGAGGATTGTATAATCCTACTGACCTCATTATTATATTGTGAGGTTTCTCTATAGTTCTTGGCCATCTCGTTACCTTCATCTTCCAAGTCTTTCAGGGTGTTATTCCTGTTTACTATATCATCTTGGTCATCCAAGATAGCTCTGAACTCTTGTAGATTCTGTGCAGAACTCAAAGAAGCTTTCAGGTCATTTGATTTCTTCTCAGCTTCTTGTTGTGCAGCTTGTTCACCTGCCTTTATATGGTCTTCTATCTGCTTCTGAGGATTTCTGAGGTACTCATTAAGTTTGTTGTTATATACCTCTGAGGCATTTCCTAACTTGACAATATCATTAATCTTGGTTATAATGTCTTCTTTCTCATCCCCACTAAGCACAGTATCATCAACCTCATTAATCTCATTGATTAATCCCTTGGTAAACTTAGGATAGTCTATCAATGTTCTAGGCAAGACATTATCCTCCTGACCTTTTACAAAGCTAAGAGTATTTATAGCTTTCTCAATGGCTCTTATATTATTGTCTGCCTGTTGATACCCTTCAGATAATCCTTTATGAGACTGACCCTCACTGCTCCTTACTTGCTGATTGAATCTAAGGAATGAATTTAGATTGCCTATCACATTACCAATAGCTGACTTTACCTCTCCAGACATAGCTGTAGCCCTTTCAGCCCAATTACCAATTTGGGACTTCATCCAAGTCAGTTCCTCAAGTTGGTCATCTGATAATTGCTGACCTGTCCTAATATCAACGTCATCTCTTATCTTCAGATAATCACTGATAGTCTTGGTCATTTCATCATGATTCTGCTGTAGTTTCTCTATCATCTCCTGTTTGCCTTCTGGAGTAGCATACATGGGGTTTCCATTCTTATCTACAAATGGACCAACCTTAGAACCATCTTCAAGGGTAGTTGTGGTATTCTCTACAATAGAGGCAAGATTCTCATCTGATGTATCAAATGCAGCATCAATAAGTGTGTTAAGGTCTTCCATCCTTCCTGCATTATCAAACATGGCAATATCAGATACCAACTGGGCATGCTCTGCATTTTTGAAGTTGAACTCATCACCCTGCTCAGCAGCTCTATTCATATCATTTTGATACTTATTATGCCTGATAAGACCTTGATAGTAGTTCTTAAACTCAGGAGAATTTACTCTGTCATTCATGTAGTTGGCAATTCTCTCTTCCCTTGCCATCCTCTCATTGTAATCTCTCCACTCATTTATAGCCCCACCCTCAATGGTAATAGGAGATTGGATACCTCCCTGCTTATTCCTCATGCTTCTGAATCTAGGCATACCCAATGCACCTGTAAGGGCACCAATAAAGAACTCTTCCCAAGAAGACCCCTCATTGACAGTCTCATTTACTCCTTGGGCAAATGCCTTAACCCAATCCAATGTTTCTTGTGAGGCTTCAGGGTCAGTCTTTGACTTGTAGAAGTTGTTTACATCAGTTGAATAGTAATTGCCTGCTGTCCTGCTTGCTATACTCTGTGCCATCTCCTCAGCACCTTCTGACAGGGCACCTCTTGTTATGGCAGCAACAGTTCCCAACCTTGTAGTACCAGCAGTATATTCCCCTGCTTTTCCCATTATATTGGTAGTCTTTCTTGCAGTCTTGAATCCATTGGCATACAGTTTGCCAAACTGAGTTATATTGGAAGCCAACAGGACAGGTATATTCATAAGCAAATCCGCATTACCCATCTTTAACCTGTCCTCACTCAGCTTCTCCAGTGCCTCATTATATGCTTGGCTTTCAGCAGATACAAGCTGGTTATACATTTCAGTACCACCATAAGCATCCCCTATAGCCTGCATCCTTTGATTATACCTGTCATCAAGCTGTGCCTTTTGCAACTCAAACCAATCCTTACTATTATTCAGGGCCTCTATTCTTCCCTCATTTACTGAGGAGATAGTGGCTCCTACGGCAGAATTGACTATTGCTGGAGCCTTTGATGAGTTCTTAATGGCTCCTATTAATTGAGGCAGTTTGGAGGCTTTCAATCCAGCAGCAGTTATATTACCGCTATAGAAGGCACCTACACTGAATCCTAGATTCTTGATGAACTTGTCACCTATGAAGTTTGCAGTAAAGATGTTCTCATACCAAGGCTCCTCCTGCTCATCTCTTGTATAGTAATTAGGTAGTGCCTCTTCAGACCATTCATTGACTGATTGCATAGCCTTGGAAAAATCATTATCCCACAGACCAGACCATCTCCCCTCATTTATTGCAGTGCCTGCACCAAGCACCAATCCTACAGTACCATCAAGAAAGGTAGTACCTGTCAACACAGCTCCTTTGGCAAGACCTGCCCCTAACTGGGCATACCAAGGCTGCTCTATGGCTCTGACTTCATTCAGGTCATCAGCCTGACTGACAAAGTTTATGTCTTCATCATAGATGCTTTGTCCATATCCTTTGTCAGCCAGCTCCATGCCTACATCCTCAGAAGTGGAAGGTGCCAAGGACTGTTGTAATGCCCTTGTACCTCCCAATACACTTAATTCAAACTCTCCCATTTCAGGGATTCTATTAAGTCCCTTGAGTCCTTTAAGACCTACAGGACCTGTCTTTGTTATATCTTGATACTCCATATTTACTTATCCCCCAACTTTAGAACTGGTCTCTGTCAAGGATTGGTTATATCCACCCAATCCTATAGAACTTATACCTTCCATAAGAAACATTTCTTCATAATCCTCTGCCTCTTTCTCAGTAAATCCCTCAGACATCAACTCTTTAATCCTTCTGTCATATAGCCTGAACAGGTTACCCAATTCCCCTGATATAAGGTCAGGATTAAATGCAACCTTTGACCCATCCTTATAAGATACTATTACCTTGTCCCTATGTTTGGTACTGTGACTGAAATCCACTATAGGATTGTCCTCAGTTCCATAATCTTCAGGGTCAAACTTCTTGGAAGTTCTATTAAAGTTTTTATCCAAGATAGTTGCATTTCCAGCCAACGATTTTTCCCAATTATTTTGGTTACTTATATTCTTAGTCAATACCTCTGATAGATACTTAGGGTCTCCATTTATAAAGTATTCCGTATAGGATTTTGCAGCAGAGTTTATTGTTTCATCCATATTTCTGAAGTCATCAAGCGATGACTTGTTGGTATAACCAATATCCTTTAATGTCTTATAGTCTTCGTCAGACAAAATCTTTATGTCCTCTCCATATTTCTTCTTGAGAGTATCCATAGCTTCTTTCTCTACATCAGACCAAGACCTATGTACTCCATACTGAGCTTGGTATAGTTCAGTTCCTATACCTGGCCTTGTAGGTCCTGTCATCTTCCTATATTCCTCGTACACCTTTAATGGGTTATATGTACCCTTCTTACCAAAGTAAGAAGCCTTCAGTCCTTTCCCAGGAATATTCAATCTATTCATCGTCTGCCTTGCATTATATATAATTCCATTAGCCTCTAAGTGTGATAATGTCCTAGGCTTGTAATTCAATGTCGGGGTAGGGTCATCTAAAGCTTTCAATCTCTTCTGCATAGCCTCCTGTGCTGATAACTTGGCTCCATAATCCTCATAAGGAGATACTTGGGTCTGACCAACTGCCTGATATAATGCTGGAGCTACTCTACTGAAATAGTCCATAACAGCAGCTTTGTCTGACCACTTGCCTACTCCGGAAACATTAAGCTCATCTTGAAGGATAGAATTAAGGACTCCATTAGTATCCACATCAGTGTCTCCGTTAATCAGTCTTTGAATGTCATTGATGGCCTTTGCTACATCAGTATCCTTATATCCGTGTTCTTGTAGCCAAGTCTTGACATAAGGGTCAAGCCTCTTGCCATTTCTGTAGTCTCTTAATCCTTTGGATAATGCAGAAGCAGTAGTAGCTACCCTCTTGAATCCCTCTTGGCTATTAGCCTGATTGAATCTTATAGAGGGATTATTCAGGTATCTGTCTAATGATGCTGTAGAAGCATCTCCTTCATATACCATACCAGCAGCTCTTCCCTTATATTGTTCTGCTGCCTCTTCTGTCCTTGCCTTATATGCTTGCTCAATAGGAATAATTTCCTTACTGTACCTTGCTCTCATGTTAAGCATATTCTTCCTACTTACAGCATTAAGTCCTTCACTTGCAAGCTGACTGGCTTGATTCTCCAAATCATTTGCATAGGTCTTGTACATCTTATAGGTATATGGGTCAGTCTGCTCATTGGCTAAGTCATCCCATATACCAGCCTTTGTAGACAAGTCAGTATATTGTTCCTCAATTTCCTTATAATTCTGACCATATATTTGATATGGTTGCAAGTACCTGTCAAAAGAGAAAGGCTGGAACTTGCTATTTACAACCAAACTATAATTTGCCATATTAGTAAGTGAGACCTCCTCTTCTCTTCTTTAATTTTCCTCCTTTAGAATACTTGCCTCCTGCTACAGACATCTTGTAATCCTCCCACTCTTCTTTACTCCATTCCTTAGGTTTCTGGCTTAGAGTACCAAATACCCCTGAGTTGATTAGCATATCCCTGTCAGACCTGTTATAAGCATCTATTCCTATATTACCCAATGAGTCAAACAGATTAGTCAGGTTAGCACTCATACTTGCACCTCTTCTTGCATCTATTGCATCTCTCATTGCCATAGCTTGTGTAATACCACTTAGCCTTGTACTTCCTGCCTTTAGTGCAGCCTCCTGATTAGCCATTGCAGCTTTAAGCCCCATCTCAGAGTTTGCTTGATTGGTTCCTCTATTAAACTGCTCTACCATCTGTCTCTGTGCCAAGTTATACTCCTCAGCCTGTCTTGCCAAGTCTCCCAACTTGCCTTGTGCATTATAGTCTGCTGCAAGTAGTGCGGCATTCCTTGAAGGACTTGAAGAGTTCATAATAGCTCTTCTTGTTGCACCAGCCTGTGCACCAAGCTTATTTATATAAAAGTTCCTGTCAAGTGGTTTATATTGCAGATAATTCCCTATTGGCTTATAGCTTACAGGGACATAATTACCTACTTTGTTTGCAGCCTCTATGATTGCATCAGGTCCTGTATAATCAGGCCTGCTGAATATACTTTGACCCAATCCTATTGCAGAACCTACTACAGGTGCATATCTTAGCCAAGTAGCATCAAATCCTCTTCTATCTGTATTACCCTTTCTTTTGGGTACCCTAACTTTAGCAGGAGTTGTACCTTCCACATTAGAAGGTATATCATATCCTACTTCACCAATACCTGATATTTCCATAGGAGACAGGCCACTAAATCCTGCATAAAGCCCATCAATACCTATAGGCTCTATGGTAGAAGGTATGTCATAATCCACATATTTAATCATGCTGGGTCTCTTTGCTGTAGCCGTAACCTCTGGCATCTCTCCTGATTTCCAAGAACCAAACACCGGAGTATATGTGTAATCATCAGGTATAAGACCTCCCTCTGCATATTGTACTCCTTCAAGTCCATATTGCCCCTGTCCTCTAAGAGCCTCTTGCTCCTGCATTAACTTTATGAGACCATCTTCCAGCCCTCTCTTGCTTATTGGGTCATTGGGCCTTTCCTCAGACTCCTTTTGAATCCTTTTGGCAGCATCTGCAAATGTCAGACCTTTGCCACCTTTCAATTTATACTTCTGCTTCACTGAATCAGGTACTTTAATCCTGTTACTAAATACATAATCGTTATAAATCACCTCTCCTTCTTCCACAAGATTAGGTATTCCATTATAATCAACCCCAATCTGTACTCCTTCATGTGGATTCTCTTCATGGTATCCTCCATTATTTATAACAGTGACACCATTGGTAAAATCTGCTCCATGAGTACCCATGAGGCCACCATCTCCAAATGGATTAAAGGGTATTTGTATATTAGGTTTGGTAATAGTTCTCATATTATAATCTGATAAGTCAGACAGACTGGGAGTGTGCATCTTGTCATATACAGACCTTGCCTTCTTTCTTTTAGAGGTTCTAGAGAACTCCTCTCCCCTGACATATCCTCTTTCAAATGCAGAGGAGGAAGCTTCAGGAGTATTGGATTTCTTGAAATTGTTCAGACTTCTCTTACTCAACCAATTCATCCTATCTACACTATTAAGTGTATTTTCCAAGTAGTCCATTTGGCTAGGCAGATAAGAGCTTTCAGGTATTCTGGCACCTCTCCATTGCATGATTCCATGTGCTCCCTTTCCACCACCTCTGGGATTATAGGCATAGGGATTGAACCTTGATTCCCCATATATTGAACTGTATACAGCAGCCTTTTGAGAGTTATTAAGTCCCATGTTATTTACCCTGTCTGCTATATAGGCACTGTAAGGCAAAGTAAACTCTTCATCTATCCATCCTCCATCATCATGTTTCCACTTTCTAGCATTCAAGGCAAAGGTAGCCATCTTCTTCTGTGCAGGAGTACCATGCTCCTTGAACCAAGATGCTGACTTTCCAGTCCTCTTTTTAAGGGCAGTAAACTTGCCTCTGTTCTCAGGCTTGATATGAATCTTACCTCCCTTTGCCATGTAATTGGACATAGCTCTTAAATCATTCATCTTATCAGCACTTTCTATTGCATTATCATAACTTAGCAGTGCTCTGCCTCTGGCTATCTCCTGTTCCTTCTTCAACTCATTATATAAATCTTCTGCCTTGTCACTGAACAATCCATCTTTCCCAATATCTGATTGGGAGAAGTCTGCTCCAAAGTCCTGATTAGACCATTGATTAAGTATAGAGTCATTGCTACTGCTATCAACTTTAACTGTACTCAGGGCATTATTGGAGTTTCTGACATTATTGACATTTTCCTCATTAATCTTTGAACCGAATAATGCATTGGTTATACCACCTATCAACCCAGTACCAGCAGACACAATGCCTCCTAATAAAGGGTTGACTGTGCTAATGGCAGAACCCACAGTACTTCCTACTTTATTGACTGCATTGCCTGCTCCTGAACTTAGTCCATTACTTATTAAACCATTTGCTGCATTACCAGCGGGGCCTAATAATCCAAGACCTAGTTTACCTAAGTTTTCTTTGGTAAAAAGCTTGCTAATGTCCCATATACTACCACCATCATCATATCTATTAATGATACCAGTAGTAACAGGACTATTGTGTTTCCTTATAACTTTTCTATTAACCATGTTATAATAATTTATTTGCAAAGATAAGTAAAGTATCAGAATTATACAAGAATATTATTTAAAAAGTAAAGGGAAGATAAGTTTATTACTTACCTTCCCTTTAGGCTATCTCCATCAAGTTATTCAAAGTAGTGCACCACCATATCATGCAATATGGTCTTATTTGTATTTTCAGATTCCATAGATAGCTTAAGATATAACCAAGGATTTCTCATCCTGTCTTTATTGTTTGATTTATCCCTTGGTATATTAGCCCTCCATATCCTGAACTTCTTCTTGAGACTTGAAGGTCTTCCAAGTACATGGGTAAGCTTGGATTCACCACTTTGGTATTCATTCCAAACACTGAGAGTATCATAGGTTGTATCCAATAGCTTACCTTCACTGTTCCAACTGTCTGCCCTGAACTCAAGAGTATTGAATATCTTATCCTGGGTCATATCAGGATTGGATATGACAGTAGTATAGAAAGGCTGGTAACTGTTAAAGAAGGTATTATAATCACCTTCATTGTGCAGCCATAGCTTCCCATCCTTTACCCACAGTCCCCTGTCTAGTATATTGGAGAAATATGGCACATTCTCATAGCTGTAGAATGAAGAGAACTGGCCTAATGGTTCTGAAAATGCCAAGCACTCATCCTTGCTTATGAAGAATACATCTCCATTTACCTTATCATAGTATGTTACAAATCCACTAAAGTCTTTAGGATTCCATACATTTATTCCAGTTGACCTACTGTTAATCCATGAATGGAATCCAAGCCTATCAGAGATGTTATCCAACTGGTTGTTGAGTAGGAAGATACCTTTGGTAATATCATCTATAAAATAGGTACCATTAGGTGTCCTGCATATAGACCACTTATTAGAACATCCTATACTATCAGATAAGTACCTCTTACCAGTAACTTTTCCACTGTTGGCAATTTCAATAGGCACTCCATTAGTGGGAGAAATCTGCACATTCTCATTATACAATATCTGACTAATGCCTTTATCTTGAAAAGCAAGGATATTATTATTATGTATTCTCAGAGCTGTTATACTACCCTTATCACCATCAAAATCAAGAGTGGATGCAAGAGTGATATTGGTCCAAGTATCAATAAGTTCTCCAGCAGTTTTAGTCTTAGTCCAAGTAACCACATTAGGAAATTTGTTCAATACCGAAGTATCATCAGTACTTACCTTATAGGTAAAGAAGTTATCCTTTTGATTGTATACTTGATTTAGCTTGTTAAAGTTCTCAGGGGTTATATATAGATTAGGAGTATTGCCTCTATTATTGTCATACCTGCCATCTAGATTTACCCTTGTCTCACACATAAATGACATTATCTCAGTCACCGAGTTTTCATCTTCCAAAGTAAATGGATAAGTCTTTAAATGGTCATATCTTTGGAAGTATGTGTCTCCTTCCAAGTACTTTACAAGATAAGTATGGCTGGAGTCATCATCATAGAAATAGGTAGTTTCTCCACATGGTAACCATTGATTACTCTGTATAGCATCATCAGACTCTCCTCCAAACCTATTAGTGACATCACTTCTGTATAATTCTGCTAACCACCACCAGCCATATTGGATACTTTTAACTGTCTTATTAGGACCAGTACCTACAAAGTCTCCTATAACATCCTGAGACACAGAGTTGTATACTTCCAAAGTATCCCAGAAGTTAGGGGCACCATCATGAGTTATTGCAACACGGTTTACAGGCCAACTACTAGATGTAGGCTCTCCATAATCATTACCATCTATGATAGTAGGCAAAACCTTATATGAGTACTTACCCAAGTTGTACTTGTCTTCAAGTACAATAACAGCATGAGGGGTAGACTTGTACTTTATGTGTACAGGGTCATATGCCTTATTTATTGAGTTATCAGTGAAAGGTATGGTAGGTGTAAAGTCACCAACATATATGTCGTGGTTAGTATATGAGGTATCATTCTGATTATAGGTGGAAGATGTTACAATCTGGTAATAATCACTACCTGAATATTCAGTATTTGAAGTAATCTTATCCACATTTCCATAGTACACTAAAGTACCTTTTCCAGAATGCTCCTGAGCCTTCAATTTGAGTGGAGTAACCTCGTTTGAATTAAAAATCTGTGCATCTGCAAGTTCCCCTGAATCCCATGTACTAGTACTGCTAAGGTACAGGTTAGTGGCAGAGAATTTCAAATTGGATAGCCTCTTATACTGTAACTTGGCAGGTCTATATCCATTCTCATCTGCCCAGCCTGTACCATCAAGACCTCCACTCCTATGCCAAGGATATGTGGCAAAGCCTACCTGCATCCTTCTATATTGTGAGGGCATAACACCACCAAAGTCTCTTTGAATATTATCTATCCAGTTGATATTAGCCAATTGGCTTCTGAATGCCCAAGGGGATATGTTGACACTACCACAAGACTCCTTATAAAACCCTGTTGGTGGGAACTTCTCATTATCTGCGCCAACCATGGTAGTTCCTGTGGTAGAAGTTACAATGTCAATATCCCCTACACTGGCGGTTACCAAAGTTGCACCTATTATCCTCAGCTTACACTTGGAAATATCATAATTCTCAACTTCACTGTTAAATTCAATATCTGGGGAATGAAGAGTAACTATTGATTGGTCTACAAAAAACTCATGTTTATGCTTCTCCACATATTCACTAAAATCTGTCAGCAAATGGTTTCCTCCTGCAAGGCGTGGAGTGGCAGGAGGGTAGGATATATTCTGTATCTCCGCATTCCTATGAGTGTTTCCTGGTATAGGACTACTATGCCTACACTCAGCCCAAGTACCTGTATCAATCAAGGAAATATTTATATTAACCGACTCATTAGGAGAATAAAACTGCTTATCATTATTTATTATACCATATCTTGACAAGGTTTGGTCACTATATAATGCCTTTTCAGGAACGTCAAATATAGGTGACACATCTGGCAAGCCTGCATCCCCAGACTCTGACCTTATCACATCAAAGGGAATGTTGGGTCTTGAGAACCAAGAAGACTGTACAAATGGGGAATTACTGAATCTGTCACCAACATTATAAACAGTGGGACATAAAACTCCTTGGCATATTACTTCTCTATCCCCTATAGAGGGATATACTATTATAGGTCTGAATCCAATATATCCTAAATCCTTTAGTTTACCAATTATGGTATCATCATTGAATGATACCTCAGGTATGCACTTATAGAATACCAGATTTGAAACACCAAAACTACCATATAAGTCATTAGTACCGGGTGTTTTGGTAATCTGAGCGTCTTTTATGAATACTGGAGAAGACCACCTGCCTGACTTATGCTTAAACTGTATGCCAAATCTGTACCACTCCAAATATTTAAATATCTTAATAGTGCTAGAGTTGTTATTCAACTGAAACTCATGTTGATAATATCCAGAAGGTGTTCCCAAATTAATTGTGGTAACTGTATTGAGGTTTACATTTAATCCTCTGAAGTACTCTCTAATAGAGCTATCAGGCTCAATTCTATTAACATTGATATTTCCTAAGAATAATGTATTGTCCTTTTGGCACATTGTACCACAAGATATGTCTTCTCCTCCCAAGTATAATAATTCAGTAGGGTCAATACTCTCTCCAATATTACCAGTATCTGTAAAACTGATTGTTTGAGTAGAGGAAGATAACTTTATATCTTGAACTCTTTTGACAATGGGAATTGAATCTTGTGTAGTTCTCAGTATTGAATATAATCTGATATACTCACATGCAACATCTTTAACAGACACTGTTACATTAAAACTCACAGATAAAGAATCCTCAGGACTACCTCCATTATCATACTTTGTTATGTAATATAGAGGAGATATAGCCAGTATATTGGACTCCTGAGCATTCTTGGTGTAGACTGTAACACAATATTGTATTACCCCTGACGGGAATATCCCACTATACCCTTTTTCTATATTGGTTATGTTAACAGTTGAACCGGGATTCAAACTCATAACAAAGTCAAAAGAATTGGGTGTGTAATCTTCTATAGAAGTAATATTGATAACTCTGGGCTGGTTTAATCCATCAGTCCAATATACTTTCTGTATGTTATCATCTTCATAGAATGACAATGTCTCTATAGGATATAGAGGATTAAAGTTAAGATTACCTTTGTTACTATCATATAATATTACTCCATGCAAGCTGTCCTTGTCAAACCATATCTTATATATGTAATCTTTTCCATTGTCTTGGTCTGTAGTGAACAGTACTAGATAACCATTAATTGTAGCTTGTCCTATAGGCAATCCCTTTATAGAGTCTATACCTTCTATGTTTGATACCTCTTTAGTGCCCTTCTCATTTACTATGCTGAGCAGGGTATTATCATCAGTAGACATTATCCTTATATTCTTGTTCTCATAAGCATACTCAGAAGAGAATTTGCTTACAGACAAGTCCCTCTGCATACCTTTTATCTGCCATGTAGATTTCTTTATCATACTATTGCAATTTTATATACTCTTTATTGCCAAGAGAAGAGAATCCATTATCAAACTCACTTGTCCTTTGAATAAGAGTATTCCACATTCTGCTTATTGATTCCATTTCAGATTGTGATGGTATAGTAAATTCACTCTGTAATTGTCCTGCTGACCAAGCATATTGTTGTTGGGTGTTCTGTAATACAGCAGGAGAAATCTTTCCCATATCAAACAAAGTAGTGAACTCTTCCATCTTAATATATAGCTCAAGTGTTCTCATAAACACAGGATTGTCTATGAGCAATGGAAACCCATCCTCATCTATTGGAACAGACTTATATGAGACCATTATATCTCCTGACTTGAAGGAAGTATATATTACTCTGCCTTGTGTCTTAAAGGCAAACTCTTGCGGTCTTTTATGTCCTTCATACTTATCACGATGTTCTCTAGGCATGAAATTATCTGTCATACTCCTTAAACATATCCCAGTCTTACACTCCTTCACCTGATTTATGGATACAAGGTCACAGGGCAATATGGCCCTAAACTCTTCTATATGCAGTACACTCTCCTTATTTAAATATAACTCTGGCATTCCAAATATCCCAATAAATGTAACTAGGTGGGATACCACTTGTTCAAGTGTAAGGTTCTGCAATAGAGGATGTCTTTTCAGTCTATCCAGTATCTGTCTGATGTTAGTATATTGAATATTATTAATCATTTATCCATCTCAATTAAATTTCTACAATCCTTTAGTTTAACACTTGAAGGCATCAATCTTGCCATCTTTTATCCTCTTCTTCAATTCTTTCCTTAATTCTCTATTGGGATTGAACTCATAAAAGGTTTGGTTATTATAGTCTGCCTTACTTCTATTATAATGGATTTTAAATACCTCTTTCTCCTCCATTCTAACTAAAGTCCTATTATCATAAGATTCCTTGTCTTCATACCATAACCTTAATGTCTTATCCCAATCTATTGGCAAATTGGTGACAACCTTATTATCTTTAAGGTAGATTTTGGCATCATATTTTCTCAGCTCCAGTCTTCCCATCCTATGAGGAAGACTAATATCATGTCCTTTAAGCAGCTCTTCAGCCAGATAGTTGTTGACTCTTCTTATAATGCTGTAAAACTCATGCTCAGTCAATGGCCTGCCTATGTCAAACCACTTGTTTTTCCTTATATACTTATAGGCATCATATACACCCAAGGAACCTGATACCTTATGTGTCCTATGTTCATTCAAGTGGCACACTGATGTCCTAAACTCCTTCCATTTCTTATACTCTTCTTGACAATCACTCATAGGTTACTGCTTTACTGAAACATCAGATGAATCATCCTTAGCATTGTTCTTATTATCATCAGGTCTGTATTTAGCACCCAGCACCTCTCCTACTATAAGACTTACAAGGGGAGTAACAAGGCTCTCCTCAATAGGAAATTTCCTATCAAGCACATCACACTCCTTATTGTCTCCACATTCCAATTCAGAGGCTATGCTGGCATCTTCAAATATAGCAGTTACCTTTATCTTGGAGAGGTAAAGGAATTGGGGATTCATAGAGATTAAATACAAGTGGTTATCCGGAGCAAGGGAGCAATATATTATGTTTTGTAGATATTTGTCATATCCTACATATCTCATCCTATCCCTGCTTATGAAGGTAATACTATCCTGATAGAAATCAATAGGGTATACTCTGGTATTACTGACACTTAATATATTAGGTACCTCTTCCTTACTCATAAGATAGGTTCTGCCACATGGGCCAGAAGGAGATACTGATTTGGTCAAATCCAGACATATAGTCTGATAGTTGCTTTCAGGTATATGCTTTTTGACATCAGAATATCTTTGCTTTATAAGGAATGCCCTATACTTATCTGCCAAAAGTATAATATGATTCTCATTGAAAGTAGAGTCATCTGATATACTCTTTACCTCATCCAGACATAAATAAACTAATTCTCTGTATGTCATAACTATATATGCATGCTTATTAATAAATAAAAAACTATTGCAAATATAGATATTTATAATCAATATTGCAATAGTTTTAATTGAATCTTTTGCAGTAAGCAAATATATAACTTATATAGCAGGAGTTCTAGGTTTGTTATCTTGTGTGAATCTTATCATGTCATCCTCAGATATTCTGATAGATTCCTCTTCACCATACACAGCAGAGCTTTCCTCAGTAGGAGGATATGGTATCAGGCATGAAGTACCAAATATACAATATAGGGCATTATTCATGCTATTGTAGTCCTTATCATCTATAAAGGCAGACATTGGACCGCTAGTAAGCTCTTCTATCAAGGACAAAAGCAGTAACTTATTGACATCATTATAACACACATATCCTGTACTTGAAAGTACATTGAAGTATGTAGTTAATGCCCTTTCCAATACATTACTTAAGTTATCCATAATGAACACTCACATTTAGTACTTGTATCATCTGTTATCACACAGTTCCTAAAGAACTTGTTCCAATACTTTATTGCCAAAGTATAGTTCCCTGTCTTTAAGGAAGTAGTAAAAGCCTTCAGTTGAAGGTATTTGTCTATAAGCTGCTTGGGAATATTGCAAGTCTCCTCTACCTGTCTGATGCCACCCATCAGTGACTTATAAAGGTTATGCATATTGACAGCTATTCCTAAATCATAATATCTGTCATACCCACATGGAGTATCAGGTGCCATTGTACCTTTGACAGTAATATAGACAAAGAATAAGTCCTTACCAAAATCTACTGCTGCATTGAAATCTGTCTTGTCTAGGATTAATGTCACATGCTTGGAATTACCATCAATGCTTTTTGTATACACACTGCTTGATGATGGCCCAGAGGTCATGAAGGTATCCTGAGTATCTATGACTACTGAGTCAATATAGACATCATCATAGAAGGAGTATGCTTCTATAGAAGCATCAATTACCAACTGCCTGCATTCTCCTGAGACTTTTAATGTAGCAAATCTTATCATATTACACAAATTAGGTAAATAAAAAAGGAGACTATAAAAGTCTCCTTATTTGTATCTCGCTTTTAGGAGATGTCTGCAATAGTAAGTCCTGTAGCAGTTTCCACTGCACCGATTATCTGATTGAGAACTGCTTTATCTGCACAAGCAATAGTTATTGTCTTTTCAGACTTTTGTACTGACTCATTGCTGCCTACATAGGCATAGTGTATATCAAGCACATTATATGTCTTGCTTGGGTCTATCAGATAAGTGGTAGGAATGTTGTTAGGCCAGCCAATGCCTCTGTAGATGTCTCCTCTTTCACCCATACAGAAGTACTCTAAGTCTGCAATAACCTTACCATTACCTATTGTACCATTGGTACCCATCTCTACAGTGCCCCAAATTCTCTCATCTCCATCTACAATTATTTCAACTGGCTGTACAGTGAAATATACTGGTGTCTGAGACATAACACCTAATCTCCAAGGCTGTTCTACCTCAGTAATTCTGATGCTGTCAATGTCAGCTACAATTGCTGAAGTACCATCATAGTATGGGTTAGTACTATCACTCTTGCCATTATCCTTAGTAGAAGGAGTTACTGTCATATAACCATTTGCATCAAATCCTCCCTTGCTCTTGGTTGCAGCACTATGTACCTCAATCTTAATCAAGGGAACTATTTCCCTGCTAAAGTTCTTAGCAATAGATTGAGCAAGAGTCTTGTAGAACACATCAGCAGTCATGCCAGAATAAGCATGAACCATGCCATATTTGAAGTATTGGTCCTCATCAGACATGCCCACATACTGTTTAAATGCAATTCTTAGGATATAATCCTGACCTGCAACTGGAGCACCACCATTAACACTTGAATCCAATGCTATGGTAGCTGACTTCATCTTGTAAGCCATGCTATCAGCACTAGTTGCCTTTGCATAGAGAATGTTTTCTATATCTATAAGGTCACTTCTCATTCTGTTATCAGCTCCCTTATATTCAAAATACAGGTGTTTCTTTTCAGTATCATTTGATACTGCAATAGCACCAGCAGTATCAGACTCAATTACATGGGGAGTCTTAAATGCAGTTGCTACATAAAATTGCCTTACCTGATTTGTACTAAATGTTGCCATTTTAATTTAATATTAAATTACACAATAGTTTATTTTGTTCTGTTTGTATCCAAACCCTTGCTTGCTATTGCAAGTCCTACTGCCCTATCAAGTATTACCCTATGCAATGCAGGATGTAAATCACACTCTGTTATCTTGCTTTCTCCATTTATGTTTAGATGGGCAGGCAATGCTACCAATATAATTGGGTTGGGTTTAGATAGGTACCTGACTAAGTACCTGCTTATATTATACTTTGATACTATTTCTGCAATCCCATTATCAATATCAAGTCTCAGGACTCTCCTGTATCCCGGACCCCTGAATGGATTGTTATATGTATTGTAGTAATCATCCAAGGTAGTGGGTACCACAAGTACTTGGTTACCATCCTTACAGCCTAGCTTATCATCCCTCAGTTCAACTGATTCATAAACTATAAACCACAAGTCACTAGGTAACTTGAAGAATACAGACTTATCAGATATTCCAGTAATGTCTGCTATTTTTTCAGTAGTGGTATAAGTCTTCACCAAGTTGCTCAGGTATCTCCTTATTTCCTCAGTCTCTTCAAATGATTCCCTGAATGGGTTCTTACCATTGTATAATTCCACTAACAGGTCTTCTTGGGCTTTTGTAAGAAAGATTGATTTCTCATACTCGTTGAACTCAATTCCACCTGAAGAGTAACTGTTCAATAGAACATCAAATTCATTAGAAAATTCCTCAGTTGTCATTATTCACTTCTTTGTCCCAGTTCAACACTACTTTTCAAATCTCCCATATAAGCAGATTTAGCTAACTCTACTGCCCTTTGAAGAATTTCAGGATGTAGTTCACTATTCAAGACACATGGAGATTGCTGTGATTCTCCATCTACTGATACACCAACCAAGTCCTCCAATACTATTGGCTTAGGCTTGATTAGGTATGTGATAAAGTAAATGGCCTTGGTATCCCCTGGACTTTCACCTCCAGATTCTCCTAGGAATTGCTCATCTGCATCATGCAATATAAACCTGAACCCATTGTACTTTGTGGGAATTACAGTCTGGTCTTCAGACCCTTTAGGGTCTCCAAAAGTCTCTATAACTCTCCACACTTGCCTCTTTAAAGGTCTTCCATAGGGCTTGCTCAGGTTATTAAGCAAACTATCTAATTTTATAGGCACTACCTGATAATACTTATCTACATTATTATCTGTATCCTTAATGATTATCCTTTCTGATACCACTAACAGTATTTTGTCAATAAAGCTAGGGGCATTGAATAATACAGCTTCAGGAGCACTGCCATAGATATTTCCGGGGATTGTGACATCCTCCAAAATATCAGTTCCCCTCTTGGAATCCACCTTTATCAAGGGACAGGCTTCTTGCACTAGAAGAGTAGAGAAATCTATTTGTCTTTTGGCAGAATCATCAAACCCTTGCTGGTACTTGTTACCTCCTTGGGTAGAAGTAAAGTAGTTCTTTACTATCTCATTCTGAGCTTTTGTGAGAAACACAGACTTTTCATACTCATTAAGGCCCGGAGCTTGGTTACTGGATATGTTATTGTAGAGAACGTCAAATTCATCTGAAAACTCCTGTAGTGTCATAATCTTATATTCTTCTTTATTTTAACTTGGCCTCCAAGGAAAACTTGATTTCCTGATGTTTTGGAGAGTTCAGGTACTTGGCTGCTGTATTCAATGTAGGTTCCTCATTAGCCTCACATAGTGGAGTATTGTCACTTCTCAAGTATAGGAAACCTCCTCTATTTGAAATCAATCCTGCTTCTATACTCTTCTTGATGAATACCTTAGTAGGTAACATTGGGTCAGTGATAACCTTCAGGAAGAGCTTGTTATTGGATTGAATAAGCTCATTAGCCTTAGTCTGCAAGAACTCTAGTTTAGCATTTTGAGATGTAGGTCTTCCATCAACAGTCTCTATGATAACTCTCAAAGTATCCACATCACTCTCAATCTTTCCAAACTCCTTATAGCACTTCATTGTAGTGCTCATATTATCCTGAGCAGTCTTTGTCTCATCATTCTCAGAGATGATGACAAACTGATATGAAGCCTTAGGTCTATCTTGCAAAGCCTGCAATGATGGTGCAACAAAGTCCTTGTTAGCCAAGAGTATTTTATATCTTATATAATCTTCCGGATTGGACAGGTTAAGGTAATTATCCTGCTTTGTCAGTCTTACCTTATTTATCCCACTCTCATTAGAATCATTCCAGAAGTTATCTACCTTCTTATAGATACTTAGAGCATTGTATTCCAAGCCCATTACATCTTCCAAGAATGCCTTCTCTTTGTCTGTAAGTACATTGACATACATGCCTGATGACAGCCTAGGTACTACAAATACTCTAACAGACCCTTCTGCCATACCTCCAGCAAGAAGATGTTTAGGGTTAGTTCCCCATATTCCTCCCAGTTTGGGAATGAATCTGACAATTACTCTCTCATTTCTTAAACAGCTTATCAACTGCTCATCACCATCCTCTTCTATATTTCTCACTTCCTGTGAGGCTTTTGGTTTTCTCCTTGCAGGTTTTTCCTCTTCTTTTGTCACTTCCCTCAATGGCAGTGCTGTATCATCTACTTCAAAACCAAGTGTACCATAATCTACTTCTTCCTTTTCCTTTGACATATCTTCTCCTTATTTAATAGAAATAAAAATAAATTAAGGGAAGCAGGAGTTACCCCTACTCCCCTTTATAGTTTATCCTTGCAAAATAGCAGGAATCAATGACATAGTTCTTGTTGGGTCAAGAACACAGATACCAAGAGTAGCCATTCTGTGTATTACAGCAGCATCCTCATCAAATGACATGTAAGGATTGCCTATCTGTCCTGTAAATGGATTTCTCACATTTTTATGTTACTATTACATCGTGTCCATGTAATATCTTTAGCTTTCACTAAAGTTCGGACTATATCTTCATCATCTATTTAGATGAGCAAGGCATTTCAGCATTACTTAATGCTTACTCCCATCTGGGATAGTCTCTGAACCTTCATATATGCTATTATATATGCTTGGCTGCTGATTATCCAATCTTTCACATTGTTTCTTTTTATGAATTATGTTTTTAAGAGATTGATATTCTATATTAAAGAGTTTAGCAATCTGATTGACTGTATAAGTCTCTCTAAGTTTATCTATCTGACTTATTTGAAAATCTGTTAGAATCGTCTTCTTAGGAACTTTCTTACATACTCTTCTTGACCCAAATCTAAAAGAATGTATTACGTTTTCCTTTGGAGTTACCCACTCTAGATTTTCAATCCTATTATTTTGTCTGTTTCCATCTATATGATTAACTGCTTGCTTATTATCTGGATTAGGGATAAATGCTTTAGCAACTAATCTATGTACTGGTTGTGAAGTCCAAGTTCCATCCAATTTCTGAACTGAGACTCTACAATAACCATCTCTATCTTTTGGAAACTCTGTTAATATTCTCTCTTTTCTACTCTTATTGGCAGCTTTCCATATTCTACCAATTGAGCTTACTCTAATACCCTTATACTCTTCAAGGGACTTCCATAATTCTTTAACTTCCATATTTAAATGTTTGAAGTTTAAAAAGCAGTGAAAGCTCTAAGGAACTTCCAGCAATTAACCTTGTTTTATTTTTTAGCCTCTCTTCTGTTTCTAGGTCAGGCTATGGGAACTGAGAAATGTGCAAAGGCTTATGCAGCCATTAATCCCCATTGGTAACCTCTATATTCATTATCACCCTTAATCTTACACTTGAAGATATTAGGTTGGTCCATAGTACCAATGTACATAATATCATATCTGTAAGAGAAGGCAACACCACCCTGTGGGTGTGGTATCTTATTTCTAACAGGGTCATCATAGAATGGGTCTACATCAATCTTAACCCTTACACCATTAGGTGCTCTATACTCTACAAATTGGAAACCAGCACTTAGAGCATTTTGATGCAACTGAGACTGAGTCTTCTGAACAACACCAATAGAGTTGTTATCAAGAACAAACTGTGTCCAACCTGATACTGTCTTCAATATTTCCTTGTGGAATTGAATAGCACCTCTTTCACCAGTCTTGATTAGGAAGTATCTATCACCAAAGTCCAATTTAGAAGCAGAAAGCTCATATAGGGCATCCTCAAGAAGCTTCAAGCTGAATACATTGTAGTACATAGTATTAGCAACTTCCATCTGCTCAAATAGACCAGCACCAGTCTTGATTACACCACCAGACTTACCAATGTTCATATATTCACCATTGGAGTTTCTGTTGCTTCTACCAAATGCAAGAGCATTATTCTTGTACTCAGAGAATTGCTGTTCTACCTCAAAGTCTACATTGTGCATCCACATTTTAGCTACTGACTTGGTATATCTACCATCAGTCTCCTTGATAATAGGAATACCTACAGCCAACTTCTTGTTCAGCATTGAACCCGGAACCTTGTGTTGGATTCTCACTACAGACCACTCATTTCTCATAGAAACAGGGCTTGTGTATCTTACATCACCAACTTTTCTTGATAGTTCCTTTTCTACAAATGCAGCTTCAATAGAGAATCTCTCTCCTGCAAGTAGCCTTTCAGCAGGAACTCCTGCTGTATTACCTCCAGCAAGTTCTACCTTATAAACTGCATTGGTACCTTCCATTCTAGGGTCTCCTAAAATTCTGAATTGGTACAGTTCATTTAGATTACCCACAATGTACTCACCATCTGCAAACCAGTCCTCAGGGAAAACAAGATAGAAGGGAGAAGTACCCTCTCCAATCATGCTACCATCATCTTCAACCTTTGTTCCATCCTCTTTTCTTGCCTCTACCAAAGGAATATTCCTTCTTGAAGAACCAATAACGTCCCAGTAATATTCACTGTCATCCTCAAACTCCTTTACAGGGAACTGATTCAAGAATGAATCAAGTGTCTTTCCTCTATGGAAGGCTAGCAGTTGTACCATTAGGTTTGTAGCTCTCTGAGGAGCTAACTGATAGATAGAGCCTAGGTGGTTTTCTTTAGTCAAACCCTTCCAATGTTGGAAGCTTACCATCTGAAACTTACCTAATTTTCCAGCCATAAAATAATTGTTTATTAGTTAAAATTATAATCTTTACTTAGATTTTAAATATTCTTCATACAAATCCTGAAGTCCCAAGTCCTCCCAAGTCTTATTCAACTTGTAAGTAGTACCATCCTTTAGTTTAGTCAATTCTTTATCGTAATAGGAAAGGGATGCAAACAATAACAGGACTTCATCATACACTATGTTTGTTTTTTTCTCTGTTGGGTAGGAGATTAGGGTCTCCTTCCCATTGTATCAACCTTTTTATCCTCGGCATAATTGTTTAGACATCTATTTTCCAACCTTTACCTATGAATGATTCAGGGTCTTCATCTACTCCACTGACAAACTTCAGATTACCATCTGAGTTTCTTGCAGTGTTATTAATAGCATGTTCCAAATCCCTCAGGCCATTCTTTACCTCTTTCTTTACCTTGCCTTTTACCAGACCATCAAGGCTCTTGAACCCATCAGTCAATGTAAAAATCAGACCCAAGTACTTCAGGAAGTCTACTCTGTTATCCTTTTCATACTTCTGAATAGCAGTATAATACTCTCCAGTTTCAGGGTCTTTATATATAGGCTTGGATATGTTATCATATATCTTCTGCCTTGTCGGCTTATCTATTGACAAGTCTCCCAATATATTCTTTTCATTGAGAATAGACTCCTTTAGTTTATTAGCCTGTTCCTTCCTGTTCTCTTCTTCCTTTTGTGCCTCTAACTTGGCATCCTCAATAAGGTCATCATATTTACCCTTGAAGTATTCAGTATTACTCTTCAATGCTTCCTTTGCATCCTCAATATCAGTACCAGCATTAAAGGATTTCTGTACTTCTCTTGTGGCTCTTTCTCTGCTGTAACCCCTATTAATGAAGTCCTGAAAGATAAGATTCTTTCTCAACTCTTCACCTTTATCACTCTCATCAGTGATATTTTCCTCCTTAACACTGTCAAGGAAGTTCAAGGTATTCTCATACCTTTTTATCTCTGTGGGTTCAATGCCATAATTAAGTGCATCATCAATCCTCTTCTGTCTCTCTTCAAGACCAGCCTTGATTTGCTGTTCCACTAAGTCCCTGAAATCTTCAGGCTCCTTGACTTTAGAGAGGACTTCATCATCAAGGTCTGGAAAGATACCTTCCTCCTTCAAGGCTTTAGCAATGGAAGAGTAGATAGTTTTTTGGGGAGAAGTGCTGTCCTCTCTAGAGGAAGTATCTTCCTTTCCTTTTGTATTATCCTTTCCACTACCTACGCTCTCTGGCTCATCTGTAAACAAGTTATCTACATCAATAACCTCAGTAGTTTCTTCGTCTTTCTCTTTATTCTTTTTATCCTCCTTACCATCCTCTTGGTCAGGAGTTACTTCATCTTCAGGCGAAGTATCCTGTACTTCATCATCTACAAACAGATTCTCTATTTCCTCTGCTCCTAGAATATTGTCTAAAATCAATTCTTCTTCCATAATCTCCCATTATGATATAATTAAACAATGCAAAGTTATATAGAATTTTACACCCATACAATATAGTAAATAAATTACTTTGCAAGCACAAATAAGATACTTATTATATATGCAAAAAGAAAGGGCAAGATTATACCTTGCCCTTGTCCTATCAGTATTCTTTAAAGTAACTTACTACCTTATTTCTGGATTTGCAATCCACATCTTTGAACCAGAATATAATAGCAGATTCTATTATCTTTTGGTCTACATTGTCACCAAACCAACTCTTAAACAGCTCAACATAATCATGATACTGTGAGTTGATTGCCACATACACATCAGTAGGAGTTGCAGACACAGGAATCACTCCTCTATACCTTTCACAAATTTCCTTTGCCTTATGTATATCAAACTTTTCTCCACTATACTTTCTGCCACCCTCAGTGTGATACATATCAGATACCAAATCCATAGCTTCAGATTCAGTAAAGTGTTCTCCATCATTCATGGAATGTCTCATGTACTTTATTATTCTGTCCATGTCATTTCCTCTCATGCCAGAGTCTCTGAACCTGTCACCAAACCTATTGCTTCTAGAATCAAACACATCCATGAAACCATCATCTTCATGCCTTCTAGGATAGTTTCTATCCTCTAATGACATGAAGCCATCATGCTCCATTGAATCTCTTCTATATCTCTTCATGAAGTCCCTGAACTTATTTCTAAATTCACTTTCACTCATGCCTCCCATACCTCTTCTATTTAGGTATTCATACATCATAAGTTCATCCATACTTCTAATTTTTAGTAATTAATGTTTCCTTGAAAGCTTCCAAATCCGACATATTTAATACCAATCTCTTGTTTGTCAAAGGCAAGTTGAACTTGATTTGTCCACCACCTATTTCTATGTCTCCAATAAATGAGGTCTTGAAGGAGAATGGATTAGTGGTCATCAGATTCTCCATCATCTCAGTAAGGATTCCTTCAACATCTACATTACCGTCTTTGTCTGCTATAAGTTCCAAAGCCTTGGTTATCTTGCTGAAGTTCTTATCCAGTGCTCTTGTAATAAGGGGTTTCATAAACCCGATTACAGGGCTGGACTTAGACATGGACTCCAACTGTGATGAAATATAAGACTTTAAATTGTCAGTTAATTGCATGATAGTTACCATAGCTACATATTTGCTTTAATAAATTCATCATAAGTTACCTCAGGATGTGCCTTACTAAATTCTCTGAACTTCCTGAACATCTCCATTTCCCTATTAGTATCCTGAATGATTTTACTCTTCAGGCTTCTCACTATCTTCAATTGCCTCTGAAGAAGCTCCTTACCCTCAGGAGTGGCTTCAATCCTGCCTTTCACAAGGGATAGAATTTCTGCCTGAACCATATCCTGTATCCTAGTATAGGTATCTACATAATCCTCGTCTTGTAGCAGTCTTGATTTCTGCTCATCTGACATAGGGTTTATCTCTGCATCTATGTCATCCCATATCATCCTATGCTGTGCAGGTTGTTGCACTGGCTGTACTTGTTGTCTAAGTTGTTTTGCTGCTTCAAGGTTTTGCTTATACTTTTCAATAAGCTGTAATTGTTCATCAAGACTATTACCCACCATACTACTGCCTAGCAGAGGGTCTCCTCCTAATATGACTTGATTTATTGGAACCATAATCACATAATTTTGAGATTAGTACTAAAAAGTAAGGGGAATGCCCCCTTACTTTATGCAGTTGGAGTAGTACCAGTTACCACTCTTGGACAACCACATTGGTTTGCACCAACATATCCAGTTACCACTGGAGTGTTAGGCAGACATACTTCACCATAGATAGCCTTGCAAGTCTTTCTGTCAGTATAGTTAATACCAGCAGTAAAGGCTTTATCAATTTCACATTGGATAAGCTTATCTTGGTAAGGTCTTACAGCAGCATTGATAGCTACCTGAGCCTTAAGGTCACTTAATTCCTTTCTGATTTCATCGTCAGAATCTCTCTGAGACTTATACAGATTGAAGGCATCCTGATTATGCTTTGCAGATAGCACATCAAATCCGTCTCTTGTAGACTTATACAGGCCAAAGTCTGCATCTATTTGAGACTTCCATGCACTAAACAACTCACTATTAAGCTGTTGTCTATCAGCAAATCTGTTGTTCTGATATGTCATGGCCAAGTTATAGATACCTGCTTGCAAAGCAAGTGTATCCTCACACTCTTTTTCCCATGCTTGGAATGCAGTAGGAGCATTTACTCCATTTGCAGAACCACCACAAGTAGCTATTGCTATATTAGCATCTGCACCACTCCCAGTTCCTGTTCCTCCCAACAGACTGGCACTTCTTCTTCCACCAAATAATGCCCAAGCACCAAGAGCAGTACCTATAATACCTAGAGTCAGACCTGCATTTGCTTTGCCATTGATGTCTCTCCTACCATAATTATATCCATAATTATCAGCAGGTACTTCCTTTACCTTCTCTACTTGCTTCTCAATTATCTCCATAGTAGCAATTTTGAAATTAATTATTGTTTATCATGTAAGCTTACTATGCAAAGATACTAGCTATTATCCAAGAAGCACAACAATACTAAAGCCCTGTATATATGATTAATATACAGGGCTTTAACTTAGTAACATATGTACAAAAAAAAAGGAGGTAATAATTACCTCCTGCTATATTACTCCTTATTGTCTTTATGCTTATAAAATACTTGTGTTATCTTATCATATATGTAAGTCAGCAAGTATGCATCCACCTCATCATTATCTCTCTGAGGGGTGTATCCTATATACTGCCATATATGATTCTTTATATGCTCAGCCTCATGGACTATGCTACTTCCTCTTCTTGAATTAACAGCTACTAAGGATGCTCCATATGCACTTATGGTAATAGCATTTGCTTCTGTATCCATTTCATCCTGAGGTATACTTCCTTCCAACTCTTCCCATCTATCAAATATAACTATGGTAAGCTTATAATTGAATATGGGTATTATAGTCTTTCTTTGAGTTATCATATCTTCTTCTCCTAATTACTTCAATAAATTCCACCAAAGCTATTAAGCAATCCTTGAGTCTGGATTGCTCCGCAATCCTTGAGTACTTCTACTCTTCTTGACAAAGTCATCCAGAACTTTCTTAGACCAACTTAATTCTTTGTTCTATATATTTCCTTAGGTTATCTATTCCATGTACTTTTAATCTGTAAGATAAAACACTGTGAGCTTTTCCTATCTTTAGTGCCCAATACCTTATGCTTCCAACTTCATCATTGATTTTTAATAAATTAGACTTCGAGTGATTCAGGCTTATCTTACATCTTGTATCTTTTGGCATCTTCCTACCTAATGCTTTATTTCTTATTTTCTCTCTTCTCTCTGGAAATTCAGAATAACCTCTTTTAAGTGACTCACTCATTTTTGCAAGACTCTTAGTGGAAAGTTCCCCTCTTGAGCCTCCCTCTTTCAAATTATATCCCTCCTCTATACTATTATATTTATGTATTAGTTCTTTCTCTAATTTATCAGCAGCTTGCTTATTTAGATTTGAATATACAACTTCATGGGTGAAGTTGTCCCAACCATATTTCTTTATAGCATTATAGAATTTAATGCTATTAAAGTAATTCTTCCCATTATTTCTCCATCTCTCTGATAAATTATAGGTCTGCCCCACATACACTTTACCATTTAATATGTTTTTATGTATGTAAACTACATAATCATTTCTCATGCTTACTTCTTCTTATGAACTCATCAAGAGTTTTCTTGTTCCATGATAATTCTTTGAAACCTGCCTCATGTTCACCTCTAGGCAATTTGCCACTTCTCACATAATTATCAAATGTTGCCCTACTGACATTTAAGTATTTGCAGGCTGCATATTTGCTTAATCTCTTCTCTTTATCAGTAAATCTCCTTAAGTTATCTACTATTTCTATAGCCTTTCCTTCTGTAATATTTGAATTACCTGCATCAATATCATCTACTATCTTCAATAGTAAGCTTCTTATGACTTTTAACATACAAATATAATATTATAAATAATGAAATGCCTGTAATACTCATGTGTAACACAAACAATTCTCTGTTAGTAACACTAATCCCAATATACCAATCATATATGTTTATTATATCATTTACTGCTATATAATGCAGAAACATCCTATGATACTCACAAAACTTGAATACATAAGAAGAGATATACATAAATATTAGTGGTATTAAAGACATTCCTGCAATACTTGCAAGTATTGGAATATCAACTCCAAAATAAGAAGAAACTGTATTTACCAAATATGCTAAAGCAATTACCATAGGCATTATCTTTAGTAAATACAGTTCCACCTTATAAAGATTCTTACTTTTTAACCTTGCCTCCGCAACCATACCTTCTCCTAGTTTTAGTCACTCCTGCTTTTGGAGACATGGGCTTTGTTCTACCAGCTTTTCTCGCCATAATCATTCAATTTTTAATTGGTTATTTATTCTCTATTTTCCTCACCTCATCAAGTATAGTCCTCTTCAAATTCACTGCATTACAGTGCTGAAACCACCCAAAGTAGGAAGGTAGGATACCTGCTAGATTATTTGAGTGTCTTATTCTTTTCCTACAGCTATTCTTTATACCTTTCCTAACCCTAATATAGTCATGCCTAAATACATATCCAACAAAATCTATACCTCTGGATTCTACTGGGAATATCTGATAGTTCCCTTTTACACCAAGTTTCAATACATGTTTAAGATACAACTTTATGGCAACAAGCACATTCCTTAAGTGAGCCTTTGACTCACCTAATATTACTATATCATCTGCATATCTATAGTAATACCTGCACTTTAATTCCTCTTTACACCAATGGTCAAAACCTGTCAGATACAAGTTTGCAAAGTATTGGGATAGGTAATTACCAATAGGAACTCCTTTACCATATATCCCATTAATTCCGTTCACTGAATCTATAATCTCATACAGAATCTCAAGCACCTTAGTGTCCTTTATTTTACGAGAAATTATGGATTTCAATATGTTATGGTCTATTGATGGATAAAACTTGGTAATATCCAACTTTAAACAGTATTGGGTCTCGTTGTTTCCTCTAGTCTTCCTCAAATCTCTTTTTAAATCCTTAAGGCACTTATGTATTCCTCTGTGTTCTATACAGCTATAAGTGTTGGTTATAAATTGCTTGGTCCAATGTTCTTTAACCACATTCATTATAGCATGATGTGCTATTCTATCAGGATAATACGGTAGTCTGTATATGAGTCTCTCCTTAGGCTCATATATCTTATATGTAACATAGGGAGAGGTTTTATAACTTAAGTCAGAGAATGACCTTGCTAAGGCTCTATCCTCTTCTATAATATTCTTATCATGTTTTTCTATAAATCTTCTACTCCTCCTTTTAGCTTTCCTAGCATTTGTATCTGCCAAGAGAATATTATCCATCCTGCATAGGGATGAAATCAAATTTCCTTTTCTTTTAACCATAATTTAGGTGTTTCATATTAAGCACTTTCAGCAACTCTTACTAGTACTTTTTAAACTATTTATCTTTTGCCTAGAGGCAAGGAACATATATCACATATAAAATTTAAAAAGAAAACAAAAAAAAAATACCTTAAGCTGACATTGGCATTAACATTACCTGAACTATTAGTAGAATTGAAGTTAGCTAAGCTAGCATTAGAACCATTATTAGCCTTGCTACTAACTAGTTTTTACAATTAGAACTAACCAAGTCGTATAATATATGTCCTACATAGTGAAACTATGATTTTCTTTTCTTTATCAAATCAGCTTATCAGTGTTAAGCACCTAAAGCCGACATAGGCAAGAACAGTACCCGAACCATAAGAAGAAATGAAGTAAGCCAAGCCAGCATGAGAACCAGTATCAGCCCCGCCACCAACCAGCAGCGTATCCTGAGTATTATCGTAATCTACCCAGTAATGGTCACACATATAAGTAGTTGCAGAACCGCCAACACTAACAGGTATTATATCTGCATACTCCCCTAATGCCCACTTTGTAATATACCCTCCTGTATGTCCTGATACTACTACTCTATCTGCATTGGTAGGTGCATCTGACAAAGTATCAGTGAACTTATCAGGGTCATTTATAATATACACATAGTTTGGTGTGGACTCACTGGCACCGACAGGAGTATCTATTAGGATACCATCCAGATTAGTCCAAATATCTCCAAACACGTTATCAAATCCTCTCCACCTTGGTACTTTGAAAGTTACGGTACTGATACCATCTGAAGCAGGAATTACCAAGTCCTTAATTCCAGTAAAGTTACCAAACTCATTACAATATCCACATGGAGTTATTGGGCATGTGCCATTATAAGTATTCCAAACAGTATCAGACCAAGTAGTAACTCCATTGCCAAGCCCTCCCTGTCTATATCCATCTTCAGTCAAATCTTCAACATAGTTTGCCTGACTATTGAAGTTTGCATATTCTATAACATACAACCAATAGAATATTGCCTTGTAGTACTCATAAGTAAGCAACATCTTGCCAGCATTTTTGGCATAAGTTCTGAAGTTTGCCCTACTAGTGTTTGTTCTAGGTTTTCCTAAATTAGTCCTGAATTTATCCGATTCCAAGTAGGTATCACTGCTAGAGCTATTATTTCCTCCTCTACAATAAGAAGAGGTATTTACAACTGAAACAGCACTATTTACTTGAAGTGTAGATAAATAGCCCATATTCTCAGGTACTTCATTAAGTACAGTACTCCTATAAGCATCTACCAACATATGAGGAATCCTTATAGCATAAGGAACTACTTTTTGGGTAGACACATATACTCTAGATTTGGTTCCTTCCGTTTCAGACCACAAATAAAATTCAGGTACTTCTACCTGTACAGTACCATCATATCCATCCAATCTGGAATCTGTACCATCTGCTTTCTTAGACCAGTCATTTGGGTCCAAATAATACATTATCCTTTTACCTTGGCATACACATCCTCTTAATGCTGATTGTATTGGGAGAGACTTATGCAGGCTCATGTTACCTATTCTAGTAAGTACAGGGCTACTGTTGGTAGAATCCCATTCCACACCATAAGCTAGCAAATTCTTTGGGTCAGATAGGTTATCTAACTTAGCCTTATCCTCACTTGATATAATACCTGCGGTATTACTGTCAGCCAAAGGTATGCTCCACTGGCATAATGAGGTAGGAACTTGTGGTACCCCACTTACCCCAGGATTAGCAGTAAGTTCTATACTAAGGGACTCGGAAGTGGAAACTTTACCAGCCTTAAATAATTTGAATATATTAGGGAATAGGTTTACTGTGGTATCTCCAATTGTCAGGTTTATTGTGGCATCCTGCTGACTGCTAGTCCTATTATACCAGCTTAAAGATACTGGAACACTTGAAGGGTCTATTACAATATTACCTTCTCCTAACATAGATTCTCCATTCAAGGTCTTGATTTTAGTAGTGCCTCCTGCTGCATGTAGGATGTCAGTACTGGCTTTGCCACCCACTGATATTCCAGAACCATTATACACAGTACTCCCACTATCTAATGGGAAGGATATGTTGCTGCCCTTATCCATTGTACCTCCTGATAAGGGCAAATACTTCTTTATTTGCTCACCTATGGAGTCTTTCAAATCACTTACCTCTTCCTTAGTGGCATAATCAGTCAGGTCTATTGTGGTAGGACCAACAAGCTCCCAATGGCCATCAGGATAAGTCTCATCCTTTACCCATAGATATTCATTATACCTATTATCTTCTGTAGGGTCTTCATTGGGGATAAAATATATCCTGTTAGGTCTACCTGTCTCTGGTAAAGTAGGCAGTATTGATGCCTTAGGAAGATGCTTTAATGTACCTATAATTGCTGTTGCCATATCTTAATATCCATATTGAAGAACTCCTGAAGGAGCATTTATAACACCTTTACATATCTCTGGATTCCATCCAACACCTAGAATAGTCTTTATGCTATCCTTTTGTCCTGCTGGAATTATAGTAACCTCCACATCATCATCAGATATATTCTTCAGTAGGAAGTTGACTCCGGGATTGAAGTTCCCTGAAGGCACCTCCTTCAGTACAGATATTTGAAGGCTATTTATAACTTGATTTGAAACTATTCTTGCATCCATAATCATTTACCTCTATTGTTCTTACCTTTTCCTTTGCAACCACACTTCTTTGCCATATCATAGAATTTTTATGGTTATTTTCTCACCTCTATTCTTGCCCTCTTGAAGTAGCTTATATAGCTTCCTGAATGTATCCTGACTATTCAGAACCTTACCAACTTCAGAGTTTACACCTACCAAGAGACATCCTGAAGTATCCTTATCTGTATTACCTGCATGTATAAGGATACCATCAAACCCCTTTACATTAAGAAGTCTGGGTAATTTGCCATTGCATGTCTCTTTGTAGAAAGATTTAGGCCCAAACTTAGGGCTATATACATCTAAAGTTACATCATAAGTTCCACTAGGGATTGCTGTAATGCCTGATTTCTTTAAGGATTTGATTTTAGCGACACTCATGCTGTCATCTAATCCTCTATCAGTGTCTTCAAGTACATTACAGAACCACTTCCCATCTACAAGTAGGTTACTTATCGTGTAACTCTGTTTCTTCCATTTCCTGTCTACTATCAGTTCCATTTTGCTCATTAAATAAATTCAAGTTTCTTTTCCTCAACTGACAAGTAAGGTCAGTACAGATGGAGTTCATGAGACTGAACATCTGCTTCCTTAAATCCCTTATCTCCTGTTCCAGCTCTGCATTTCTTTTAAGAACCTCGTCAAGCCTGTTCTTGTTGTCGTCAGACAACTTCTTATAAAACTCCAAAGACTGCTGCATGTTCTCTATGAGGTTATTATCTACCTCACTATTATACTTTCTTCTTGCAAAGAACCAAGAAGTCCAACCACTGATTACTGTGGTTATTATCCCTACTCCTCCAGTAATTAATATACCTAGGTCAATCATGTCATTTAATTATTTCAATAAATTTTTGCTGCTTATTATTCACATAAGGACTATTTTCCACAATAGTAACTTCCACCACTCTATGTTTCTTCTGAAACCATCTAAACAGAAAAAATTTCTTAGGAGGATTTACAGTCTCTTTCTTGCTATGTGTAACTATGTATTTCTCACTTACAAATTTAGGATGCACTGTAATGACATTAGGGAATTTCATTCCCAGCTTCAACTGATACCATTTATCCCCAATCAGAGTATCAACATGAAATGTTGTTTCACTGAATATGGTATCTTGGAAAGTAACAGTATCTATCCTTTCTGATGTAGATAACAGATATTGTAAGTATTGCAAATCCTTATCCTTTATCTTCAACTCCTTTCTAATCCTGTCCATTTCAACAGTAATGGAATCACTGTAATACTCAAGCTGCTCAGCAGTTAGCTTATACACTCTATTTTCCTTCTTCAGGGAACTGTTCTCCAAGGAGTATGCCTTATTGTTATTCACTGCAACAGCCAACTCATCAGATATTTTCTTATACCCATTGCAGTAATACATGGAACAGGATATGGAAGCCAGCATAATCACTGATATAATACTTACTAATATCTTTCTCATAGCTATGTAGTTGGAGTAAATGAACTTAATTTGTTGTAAACTATAGAACCCTTGAAGTTGTATAATTGCTGATTAGAATTGACATTAGTGGGAGGTGTCTCCATGCTTGAACCTACTGAATAACTCCCATTAGATTTTCCATCATCTGTCAATGGAAGCATAGCACACCACACAGAATTAGTAGCATTACCATTAGAATCACCTATTGCTTGTGTCTTTGTGTAATTTGCACCATTAAACAGGCTACTGTAAACAGAACTATTTCTCATAATAGCATTAGCCAGCTTATATATGTTGTTACCTGACATAAGATTGGTAATGCTCTTATTATTATACTGAACCATGGTATTTTGGTCATTATACAATACTATGTATAACCTAGCTAGTGAGGTGCCTGCAACAACAGATATTTTCATGCCTGAGAATAGCATATACTGTGCACCATAATTGTCATCTCTACCACCATTAGTAGGAGTATATACACTTGAAGAAATCTGACCACCATCAACAGGTACTGCACATAAGACTGCCTTAGTCTGTGATAATTGGTCAGAGTCACTAAGATATGTAAATCCTTGAGGAGTGCCACTTTCAAATCCAAAAGAAACCCTCACCTCAGGAATTGTTATTTCATATTTAGTTGTTACTATAGCAGGCTTTATATGCATTTCACTCACAAAGTCTTTTGCTTCATACCCTTGTAGGGAGTTGGTATCAAATATACCAGAATGGCCTGCAAGCCAAGAGGCTGTACAAAATTGTTTTGTAGCAGAAGGTAGGGAACCTCCTACCTTCTCTACTGCCTCTATTTGTGTCATGAATTCTCTTCCCATACTCTTCTCATAGAATTTATCGTATCCTCAAGATATTCTATCCTGCTCTCCAGTTGCTTGTTCCTCATTACAACCTCCTGTAATGCCTTGATTGCCAGCACACCAAATCTATCATATTCTACCCACTTGGTATCATATTTATCAGCTCTGCTGTGGACCATAGTAGCATATACACCACCTAGTGACAGAAGCTGGTCAGCTTTCACACCAAAAGTGCATCTTATACCATTTTCATCAGGGTGTTCCCATATATACTTTATGACATTTAATGACATCAGATTGTCCAGCACATCAGGCATACATGTGACTTCCCTTTTGAATCTCATATCAGAGCCTGAATTACCAGCACCTGACTTAAAGTCCTGATATGCTGTCCAGCTATTACTCTTATTAACCAGAGCTAAGTCATCTTCCACAATTGTTGAAACCTCCAACATGCCCATCTCTCCAAATCTAGCAAGAGAACCTAGGTTACCAGCATCCTTATCTTCGTAGGCTAGCTCTGCCAATGCAGAATCCATACTGACTAACCCATTCTTTGAGGTACTTACTACACTATAAGTAGTATTCTCCCAAGGAACATACACTGAAAGTACCTTATTACCATCTGTTCCTGCACTACCTGATGGATAAGCAAGCTGGACAGGATATATTCTGTTCTGTGAACCAAAAGTAGTAGCAGCAACAGTAGATATTGTGCTAATCTCAGTGCTGGATACCTTTACACCACCTAGTGTAGTAGGTGTTGCCTTCCCTAGGGAGAAAACTGTTCCTGATAAACTAAGTCCAGCTCCTGCTGAGTAAGTTGTGTTATTGTCAGTCCAAGGGACATTGACATACATCTGATTTGAGGAATTAAGCTCAACAGGATAATTCTTGCCACTCTCAGGATACCCAATCCTAACCAATCCTAGTGTAGTTGAAGTAGCTACTCCATACTCAACTGGCTCTCCTGCTGTTGGAGCATATATGTCAGTATTGGTACCATTAATATTAATGGTACCTATCTTTGTACCTGAAGACAAAGACCTACTGAATGACACAGCATCTGCACCTGCTTGGATTCCATCAAGCTTGGACTTATCACTAGAACTCATAAGTCCATTGGCACTAGTAGTAGCAACATTATATATTGTATTTGTATCTGTCCATGGTACATTAACATAAGCCTTACCAGAACTATCCAACTCTACAGCATAGTTCCTGCCATTATCAGAGTACCCTATCTTTATACCTCCTAATGCTGAACTAGAAGCTTGAGGTATAGAAGTTATACCTCCTGCACCAATCTCAGTCCAAGAAGACCAAGAAGATGACTCATAAGCTCTAGTATATATCTTGTTTTTTGAATAAAGTACCTGTATAGTCGAAGAGTCATTATTCTCCAAGAGCACATGTAATGCAAACTGTGATACTCCAGAAGGTTTATTACTTATACTATTGCCATAATTGGCATAATAAACACCTAAATATTGAGTTCCCCTATATGTATTCAGGTCTCCTGAGGAGATTAACTTAGGGGAAGTTACACTTGCATTCCAATCATATATGTTCCCATTAAATATGATGACATTATCATCATCTATAGGGAAATACAACACATTGGGGTAACTGCCAGCAGAGCTACTTATTGCAGTAGCTCTGTCGGTAGATACATTTACTTTAAACTCTTTACCTTTTGCACTCATAACTTTTTTTTTTATTCTATAGTGATGCCTGCACTAAAAGACTCTTCACTTGTGGTAGCACTAGTCCAATTAGTCCCACTATAAGTAGCCTGTATATATAGTAAGGTAGAATTACTCAGTATCGCAAACATTCTAACCCTACTGTTAGTAGTATCATTGAATGCTGAGAATGCTACTGTATTCATTCTGTTGATGCTGTCTTTATATACTCCATGTATTACCTTACCTGCATTAAGGGCGGCATTGAAGCTACTATAGGGACCTAGAACAGCATCTATTTCACTCTGAGTGGCTAGTGTGCCACTTTCAAGTGTTTTGAGAAGCTGATAGGTCTCCTTATCATCTTCTAATTCCGTTATCATAGTAGCAAGGGCAAGTCCTTGTTTAGCAGAGAGAGGCTTTTTTGAATCTGAAGTTGATAGGTCATCAACTATATCACTCTTAGGCACATAAGTACTCAAATCAACAGTACCTCCCAACGGGTCCCAATTTCCTTCATCGTGGTCAGATGAGCTAGTTGCTGTAATACATACAACATTGGTATTTGCAGGATATGGCTTACCACCTAAAGTAAAGGCATTAGTCACATTCCAAACATCACCAACCTTTGCATCAGTAAGGGCTAGTACATCAGATAAGTTAGTCTTAGTACCCTTCACTCTATACACACTGCCCAAACCTGAGATTCTGTCATTAAGAGCCTTACCTTGAGCTGCTGAAAGAGCCTCACTAGTACTAGTTGAAGTTAAGGTATTGTTTATAGCAGGTACAAGCCTACTACCCTGAGCAACAGTCATATTTGTATAATTACTGCCACTTATAGTAACTGATATATTCTTACTGTATAAGTTAAAACCTGCGAATCTAATACCTGTAAATGATACCTTTGTAGCACTTACCTCCTGCAAAGTAATTACCCAATCTTCACTACTACTGTCAACCAGATTTGCACCATAAGTAAGCTTACTAACAAGAGTGGCACCATCTATGTTCCCCATGTAGCCTTTTATAGTGGCATTATCTGTTGAATTTGAAGTAGCTGAGAAGTTGATATTTATCTTGTTCCCATTAAACTTGTCATTCAACGCTTTACCCTGTGCCGCTGATAAGGCTTTTGAAGTGTCAGTAGTGGTAAGGTTATTCACTACGTCTGTTTTCGATAACTTTTCATCCTGCAATTTCTTACCCATTGCAGCCGAAAGAGCCTTGTTAGTCTCAGTAGAGGTCAGAGTATTCCTGATATCATCAACTATTAAATGAGATATAGTGGTCAACCCTGTCACTTTATTACTAGATACAGTAATAGTAAGTCTCTTTATTGACCTTGAATCTGAGCTTGGTACATAGAGTTGGAAAGTGTCATCCCCATCTTCATATTTTACTATCATATTTCCAGAAATGGTATCTATGAAAAGTACACCTTTATGGGCTAAATCATAAAGTTCAGAAGATTTACTGACATTCAAAGCAGACAATACCTGTTCTGCTGTTGAGTTAGTATTCAGGCTTGAAACATTATTAAATTTATGTACCCCATACATCTTCCCATTAAACCACACACTGTTTTCATCGGTACTAAAACTCATTAGGTTTGGGGTAGCACTCTGTGCTGCCTTACCTTGTGCGGAAGTCTTTGTTACCGCTACTCTTAGTTTTTGTCCATTTGCTGCCAGTGCTTTTATGTCACTCATTGGCATAATTGAATTAACAATCTTCATTCTTTTTTTTTTTTACTCGATAATAATAGTACCTGCTGCTTCACTCAATAGGTCTTTCAACAGGATTATCTTATTCTCACCACCTGAGACAATGGCTATCATATCATCTTCAGATACTTCTTCTGTTACCTTAAACTCTGTATCCTTGACTCCCAACTGAGCCAATTTGTCTCTAATTTCTTCTATTTGATTCTTAGTGAACATGTTACTCTATAATTACTTTAGAATCTTGACCTAATACAGGTTGCCACTCTCCATTGACAAAGTATAGCAACTTGCCATCCCTTAACCATAGATTCTCTATAAGAGGCTCTCTATTATGGGAAGCAACAACCTGTTTCTTTTTCATCATTTCCATACTACACCTCAATATAATCTACAAGGTACTGACCTGAGGATTGCTTCTTAATTGTAGTAAAGCACCCTCCATTAGCAGTGCCATCCGCACTATAACTACTATAGTGACAGTAGCACAATCTAGACGGTACTAAGTCAGGAGAGGAATTAGGGGCAATACCCTGTATTGGATACAAAGCATCATTACCAAAACCAGCACATTCACCACTCATGTAAATCACTTCTCCAGCATTCAACCTTCTACATATTTCAGGAGTGAAACCTGCTTCAACCAACTGCTCTTGTGTAACATTAGGACTACTGGATACCAACTCCATTAGTTTTGTACCTGTAGGTGTAAGCACTGCAACATTAGACTTACTCTCTAGTTTTACTATCTTTTCATTCAAAATCCTACCTTGGTTGGCTGATAGAGGAGCAGTTGTAGAAGGAGAATTTAAGGAGTTTATAACAGAAGAATTGAGGAGTAGTTCAGTAATACCTGCAAAATTTATAGAACTATCATCTTCAGTCTTGTAGGCTGCCCACGAATAAAAACAATTTGCTATGGAAACCAATATAAGTACATTATTACCATCGTAAGTAATTAGTGTAAGATTCATGTAAATAGTGTGATTAAAGTCACCTTCAATACAACCAATAATCACTTTACCACTTGAGGCAGCTTTTATAAACTCATCCCAATTCCCTACAATAGATTCTACGTCTGTTGTATACCATCCTTCTGTTGTTTGAAGGTTACCCGGTAGAACATATACATCGGAAGAGCCATTACTAGTATAGTACTTCAACTCTCCATTATTAATCCAGAGGTCACTTGTACTTGGAGCTTTTATATCTTGTATAATATCTCTAAATCTTTTCATTGCTTATTATTGTTATTAGAAGTTGCTTTCTGCTTATTTATTTGTTTTTCCTTGAGCCTTGCATCAGTTTCAGCCTTCTCCTTATCATGCTCCAGCCTTTCCTTATCAAGCTTAAGTCTTAAATCAAATTCCCTTATCTGCTCAAGTAGTTTGTCTTTGGCCTCCTGTGAGTACTCCAATTCTGTAGAATCACTGTCTTCACTACCTTTACTCATAGCCTGCATTTGTGCAATCAGTATCTTGGTCTCATTATCTCTTCTATTGAGGGCATCTTCCTGTTGCAACTTAGCTTGCTCCAATTGAGCCTTTTGCTCTATTTCCTGTTGCTGTACCTGTAATTGCTGTTGCTGTGCCTGAGCCTGTCTTTCCTGCAGATTCCTCTCATCCTTTTCAACAAGCCTTTGCTTTTCAGCAAGTGAAGATGAGCCAAACAACTTCATAATAGTCGAGAATGTCAAAGCCTGATTCTGCAAAGCTGCTTGTGCCAAAGTATCAAGTTTTGAGTTCAGTTCCTGAATTCCATTACTACTATCCACTACAAGCCCATAATCTGACTCTGCAAACTCATCCCCATCTATCTCCATCACTTTCAAAGACCCGTCTGAGAGGATATACTGAAACTTCTTTGTTCTTCCTTTCAACGCAGCCTTACTTGTTTCAAGTAAGCATTCATATACTCTCCTCTTTACATCATCATGTGTCATAAACAGCCATTCTGTAATGTATGAGGATTGCACCATACTTCTTTCTACTCCACCTACTGTCTCTCTATTGCTTACCTGACCTTCCCTTTGTTTAGTAATACCAGCAACCTCAGTCATCTCCATCTTTATGAACTCAAGAAGGTTTATATACTGCTGTATCTGGTTACCGTCAGATGTAGGAATTGCTCCTGTAGATGCATTATTCAGGGCACCTGCGATTTTTCCTGTGGCTGCACCTAGGTTACCTTCTTTGAAGCTATCCTCAACTGCAACACCCATAGTCTTTGCATAGTACAACCACTTCTCTACATCCCAACCCTTAGGCTTTTTGGCAAAGTCAAGTCTTAATAATGTTCCCCAGTTCCTTGCCAGTAGCTTATTAAGCCTGTCATGTATAACATCATACATGTAATTATATGGCTTCATCATATCTACCAAGCTAAAGGGCCTGTTGTCATTCAGATTATAAATTGAGCCTATGATTCCAAAATGGCACCTTGAAGGGTTACTGAGTCTATTGTATTGAACTACTCTTGGCCTCATATTGACATATATGTCAGTACCAATCTTTGTTCCTTCCCAAGCCTCGTTTATGTAAAATATCTGCTCTTCTTCACCAGCATCCTTATCTACTACATAGGTCTCAGGATAGAAGTTAAATATCTCTTCACCTGTTTGAGGGTCATATCTTTTTATCTTCTTTATTCTCCTTCTTGACTTCCAATATACTCTAAGTACCCTGATATTTCCAGCAACATCAAAGGGTAATAAGGAATTGGCTATGCCATCATATCCTCCTAAGGGGTCCCAAAAGAATCCTTCTGCTTCAGTATCTATTTCATCCCCAATCATGTAGTTATTGACAAATCCATACCTTTCATCAACATTGCCCATAGAGTCTACAGCAGCCTGTCCTACATGGTCAGGTATCTTCTCTATGTACTCTATATCCTTCTTTGTCAATACGTCATAGAAAGTATCAATAACCCTGCCGGGACTCCAATAGTCCTCAATGATTATCATGTCAGCATCCTCAACCCTATTGCTATATCCTGACTTGAATATCCTAACCTTCATGGGATTCAACCTTTCAACAACTGGCTCTCCTCCTACTATGTCACATTGGTACATTTCCTCCCCTGTTGCCATTGCATCTATAAACCCTTGGTTGAGAATCAAGGGCAGATTCAACTCCTTCTTATAATGATTCAACAAGGCATTGGCTCTGATTTCTCTAATGTCCTGCCATTCATAGGTGTAATAGTCACCTATTTTCTCAAGCTCCTTAGCAGCATCCTCTTCTGATTGATAAGGGGCTGAGACCCATTCTTGCAGTCTTTGTAGTAATTCCTGTTTCTTATTATTCTCTATCTCAGAGATGGCATTAGGATTAGTTATCACTACCCTGCAATCAAAAGCTCTTTTACTCTCTTCCCCCCTCAGTACATTTAACTTACTGTTCATAATGGGATAATGTTGAATCCTGTTAGGTACAAAACTTGCCTGTATCTTTTCAGGATTCAATATCATCTCAAGGTCACTCATATGAAGCTTGCCATTAAGAAGGTCATATGCAATTTTTTTATGTATAACACTTTTCCTTACAAGATTATAATTAAAAAATGTCTTAGACTCAGCAAAGTCCAAATGCTTCTTTCTCCACCCCCTAGTCTTTTTATTAAAAGGCAGATTTTGAGGAGGCAATTGACAAAATTCACTCATACTTATATTTCCATTTATATCCCCCTGCCTTTTTAGTCTTTCCTTTCAGGCAGTGTACAATTGCTGACTTGGAAACACCAATCTCCTCAGAGGCTTCCTTAATTGAATTAAATTCTTTTATAAACTCTCCATCTAAATTAAATTGAAGTATTATTTTTCTATGTGCTAACAAGGTATTCTCACTTGGAGCTTTCCCAAATAAAGGACTATCTTTGCCTTTTCTAAGCCTATATTTAGCTAGCCAAGGCATATCTTTTGCATAATGACCAAGAGCCTTTCTTGTAGAAACTCTTTTCTCTATAGTTTCTTTTGATGGATGTTTGCCATACATGGAGGCTTTACTACCTACGTATTTTCTGAGCTTATTCTTAGTATATTCACTAACTGTTCCTACGCCTTGTCCACCATTAGATATATTGTAGCTTAGCCCTTTTCTCTTGTAATGTCTGATAAGATATTGTTCCAAAACAATTGCTCTATCTTTGGAGGTTTTACACAATATAATATGCTCAAAATTATTCCAGCCATACTTTAGAATAGCCCTATTCATAATTTCACATTTTATGTAGCCCTTTCCTTCTCTCCATCTATTATTAACAGCCATAGAAGTTATTCCTACATAGACTTTATTATTTGTCTTATTTATATGTAGGTATACTATGTACTTCTCTTCCATATACTTCAATCTAGTTACTTTGCAAAGTTAAATAAAAATATAATCCCATGCAAGTATATAAATAATTTATTAAGTGTCCATTCCCGTTTTACTAAATTTACTGACAAGGTCAAGGATGATAATTTCTCTTGAAGAATGGGTCTTCCCCATCATAGCTATTTTCAGCATTCTCTTGCCTGTCCCTACCTACATTACCTTGGTACTTTATCATTTTATCTTCTCTGAGGAGCATCAACATTCCCATAGCTGATATTCTATCAAAGTTACCCTCAGGGTTGTAGTTGATAAGCTCCTTTAATAGTGCCCTGTTTCTTACAGTAAACAGTCTTGGAACCATTACTTCCTTACTTTCTCCATCAATAGTCTGAATAACAGGAACTGGGGACAGTAACCAACTTCTCAACCTACTTCTTGCATAGGCATTTATGGCAGGTGAGGCATTAGTACCTTTACTCTTATTACCTATCCCGTCCTTCATCATTTGCTTCTCCTTCAAGAAATCCAACACATCTGTAAGCAGATAAAGGCTATTTCTTGTCGAGAAGTGAGAAAATAAGCCTTTCTTGTTATACTCGTAGTTCAGTCTACCATTATAGAAGAGGCACAGTTTTCTGCAAATTTCATAGTAATCATCTGCAAAAGAAGGTCTTCCTGTGTACTCAGCTACTATTCTATCAGTCCACAAATCCAATACAAATATGGAACCTAATGACATAGTATTTGACTCATCATCATCATAAGGGTCAGCACCTAATATATACCTGTCATTGTAAGGTTTGTTGGTATTCTTATCAATCTCAGGCATCTGAAATATCTCGATAGCTCCCTCAATCTTATTGTCCTTATGTGGGAAATCTCTGATAGGCTGTGCAGAAGTAGGCTTATACTCCACTTGGCCATCCTTGCCAAATACCAAATCGCCTACATAGACATCATTATATTCTGTAGGATTGGAATCCAGTTGACCTATTCTTTCAGTCAAATCAGCTACAGGGAACATGTTTACACCTGTCTTCACAATAGCTTCAGCAGGTGTAATAGGAACCTCAGCAATAGTCTTGATAATAGTATTAGGGTCAGTAGAATTATACTTTACCCTGTATCTGTTCATAAGAATCTCAATCAGTGCCTTGATAATATCAGATACCCCATCTTCATTGTAGCATCCTTTTCTGTTTACATAACCGGGGAAGAAGAACACAAAATAAGGCTTACCCTGATTATACTTATCAAACACATTAGGTAAGGCATACATATTGTAACCCCTTGGATTATACATGATTTCTTGGGCACCAGCAAAGTCTGATTCATTATCACCAGCAGTACCTAACATATAGATTTGTCCAAAGATAATATCACCATCCTGTACTGAAGGTAACAATACATTATATAGGTCTACAAGTCTAGGGAAAGTACCAAACTCCTCGATAAGAATCTTGGCAGCTCTCTTACCTCTCAACTTAGATTCATCATCCTTAGATGATACACCTAAGACTGTATTCTGAGTGCCTCTTTCAATATCCAACTCCATATCCTTATACCCCATTGTCCAAGTCATTTCCTGTAAAGAGTTCTTTAATCTCTTTCTTGGGAACTGGGTATTAGTTGCACAGAAGTTAGCCATATCTACAAACTTATTAAGTACACCATCCTTGGTTAGATACTCCTTCTGATAAGCAGTTACTATACCCTTTACTTTCTCATGTGCATCCTTATTCTCACCCACTACAAATATGTGATTGAGAATTGATGCAAGACTATATGACTTACCTTTACCTCTGGATGCAAGCTCAGCCATGTGCTGACCTCCTTCAAAGTTGTTGTAAAGGCCACCATTTGATGCTTGGTCTAAGCAATGGAATCTCCAATATATACCTTCCCAGCACTCAGGTAATGACTCTACTCTATCTGCCCTCTTTGACTTCCTCTTTTTACCATCCTTATCTTTATACTCCCTAATCTTGGATAGCATCATAGGAGAATAATTAAGGAACCAATACAAATATCCTGTAACCCATTCTCCATCAGATTCCCTTACATATCCATCCCAAATCCTTCTTCTCTCTTCTCTTATCCACTTACCATATTCACTATTAGGATTGGCATTAGGTCTAAGGTTGGTAAATGTACCATACTTCTCATAATGTATAGCAGATGGCCTGAAGTAATCCATATTCTCAAGTATATGGGGATTGACTAAATCTACAATAATTCTACCCTTATCATCCCTTGGCCTGTCTTTGGCATATTCTCTTGTAGGACTTATCAGTCTCTTGACAAACTCTACATTATTTATAATATCAAATAATTGGTCCTGAACTTCCTGAGGAAGGCTATTAACCAATTCCTCAGTAAGCTCAGTCTGATATTTGTTCATTTTAATCCTCTGAAATTCCATTATATTCTCCCCTTATGACTTCATCATAGAATGATGAACCTACCCAATTAAACAACATTTCAGATAATGTAACACTCATATCCTTATTCACAGACTCTTCCTGACCAGTAAGAGACCTTACTGTATGCTTTAGTGTAAGTACCTCATATGTCTTGAAATCTTTGACAAACCAAACAGTATACTTATAAGTCTTCAAAACCTTAAAAGTACTATGTGGGATAATCTCTCTTTGCAAAACCAAATGGCCTGTAGTCTGAATGTCTAAAACTTCTCTTCTTCCCTTAATATGATTATTAAGTCCCTCTATAAAGTGTTCTAACATAATTATATTGCTAAGTCATCTTCAAATATTGTCTTCTCTCCTGAACCTCTCATCTTTCCTGAGTTTCTTATTTCTGAATTGAGGGCCTTTTCTGCTTCATCCAAGTCCTTGACAAGTGGAGTAATCTGCTTTACAATGCTGGTAATCTCCTTAAATTCCTTTACTTCAAGACTGTCAAAATCAATGCTCCTAAGCTTTGCCCTGAACTTATCAACCATGAATCTTGTGTCTTCAAGAAGTAAAGCGGAGATTGGCTTAAAGGACATGTAAAACTCCATAGCATCCTTTACTACTTTATCAGGCTCCCATTTGGGAGGCATACCTTCTCCCTCTTTAATAGCTTCCTTTCTCTCATCCTCATCAACAAGATATTGGTAATCACTTCTAGGGTCACAGAAAAAATATATAAATCCCAATTCTGCGATTGCCTTATCCTTGTTAACAGTCCTATCTCTTTGCCAAATTTGCTTGAATGGCTTTAGGGCAAGAGCTTCCTCAGATATTATTATCTTATATCCTTCGTATCTGAATAATTTTATCATAAAGTATTGGTAAAAAAAAAGAGTATCAGAATAGTATTCCTGATACTCTTTTGTATTATACAATTAGTCTTTTCTTGTCTGGTTGGATAATTGGAGATGGAGTAGGGTCAGGAACTTCTTCCCACTCCTCTACCACAAAGTCTATATCCCTGTCTTGAAGGAGTAGACATTGCTGTCCATCCATTTCAACAACATCAAAGTTGTATTTGATAACTGGATTATCAGTTACAATTCCATCTTTTAGTGTACCTTCTCTATGCTGTTTGACTGCATATCTTGTTGGGTTTATGCAAACCAAATCTCCAACCTTTATATTCCTTACTGAATCTCCCACTGCAAGAACAGTCTGGTATTCTTTTAACCCTCCTTGCTGTTTTGTGGTATCAATAAGTCCACCTTCAGTCACTACATCATGCTCATACTTGTTCATAGTAGTGATAAGTGCAGTGAACATTGGCCTTATCTTTTTAACCTTTAGCATTTCTTCTCCCTTAACTGTTTTATAATCTTAAACCTTTTCTTAACTCCCAACATTCTATCATAGGTACAAGTCAACTTACCTAATGAAGGAATATTAAAGTTTGTTTTCAACTTAGCAAAATCCTCCTCATCAATATCTTCCTTTAATGGCAAGGATTGTATGGATTGGTTAATGAATAACCAAAATGCCCTGTATGTTCTATCTACTAGCTTAGCAGGCAGGTTCAACTCACTGGAAACCTTACCAATTATATCAGAATATATCATTTTAACTCAAAGAGTAATAACAACTGGAAGGCATCATTATCTGCATTGATATTAGGGATGAATTTGGGATTTATCTTGCCATCTACTATGACTTTGTTCTTCCTTAATTTACCCAAAATTACTTGAAAGTGTGGAAGAGTAATATTACACTCTTCCCTCACCTTCTTCTTTGTATCCTCACTCATTGTAACCCTATCAAGTATTTCACTGTCCTTGATAACTTTACTGAGTTCATATCTTTGCTTCACAAAAGATGCAGCAACATCTATCTCTCTTTTGGTTAACTTATGAAAAGGTTCTAGGAACATGAGCCAATACCTGAAGAAGCTTTTGTCTAGAGAGCATGGTACTCTTGCTATATTATTAGGCTTCTCCATGATGATATTTACTTTTCTTCCTTACCTTCTTCCTTGGTGTCCTCCTCAGGAATCGCCATTATATTTTCAATTTCCTCTGTACACTTATTCAAGAAATCCGGCTTAAATGCGTGACCATTTTCTACCACCTTAAATAAATAGTTAAGTCTTTGGAATGTATTCTCCAGATTAGATTTCTGAAGGCTCATGTACAACTGCTTAACTTGTTCACTCAATTGATGAGCCACATTCTCCAACTGTTCATAACTCATCTTAGATGGCTGTTCCTGCCTAAGTTCTTCCTTTTCTCCCATATCATTTTATATTTAATAGTTTTCCAAATATTTGTGTCCGTACCTGTTCCTGTAATTAGTCTCCCACTCTTCTATTGAGCACTCCCCAATATCAGTAGAGCCACACTCATCACAATAATCCGAATCCTTCATCCTAGGTACAAATCTCACCTTCAAGGATAAACAATGCTTGCAATATAGAACAGGCTCCTCATTATAGGTATTCTGCCCTTCTGTGTTTGAGTTGCTCATATATTGACTTCTTTACTTCATTCATTACTCTGCTGTGGTGCCCTTTCCTTCTGCTAGTATTAGCTCTGTTATTGAAAGGTCTCTTAGGACATATAGTGCCTGAAGGAGATACTAACCCTCTTCTTATGGCTCTCCTAATTGATTTAAACTTACCAACAGCTCTATAATCTCTTAAATTAAGAGTCTCTGTAAGTGGGTTCTCTACTGTAAGCGAGTCCTCTACTATATCTGCCTTGTTTCCCAGATACTTCTTGAACTCCTCCTCACTCATCAATGCTCTCTCTACTAAATTAAGCTTCTCCTCCATAATAGTATATTAATACATACTGGCCTCTTTCCTCTAAGAGAGAGACTATATCTTCTCTTTTAATCCCTAAGGAATTGGCTTCCTTCACAATTCCCCTAAGATTATCAGCAGTCAAAGCATGCATAATCTGATGCACTTCTTGGCCCTCCTCTATCTTAGTCCTTGTCATTCTACTCTTTTCCATATCAATTTAAACTAGTTGCGGAGAAGTGAATCGAACACTTGGAGTCCAGCTTATGAGACTGGATTGAATACCAATTCTCTCCGCGATGTTAGAGTGGGATAACAGACTCGAACTGTCAAATTAACCTTGGAAGGGTTACATGTTACCATTACACTAATCCCACATTGAGTAGATAATCAGACTTGAACTGACCCCTTGACATTGGCAATGTCATATGCTACCGCTAACACCATATCTACAAGAGCCTAAGATTTGGGTAACTGGTACTTAGGCACTGCAAGTATCACCTTAACTTGCACCCTCAATCACCTACACCTCATTGAGCTTTTTAATTTCAGTGGCGCAGGTCAGCTCCTGCCGAGGTTTATCTAGTAGCATTGAGTGTTACTCTCTCACTGTAGATAAGACAGCTTTTAGTAACTTGTGAGCCCCCTAAAGGATTTGAACCTTCTCTTCTTGTTTACAAGACAAGCTTGCTAACCATTAACACTAAGGGGACGGTGTCTTAATATGGTCTTATATCACATAAGTGGAACAAGTAATCATACTTGTTGATGTTCTGAATGAAAGTCTCACATTCTGAAGTAATACCCTTATAGATAACATCCTGTGGTATCTTAGCATAAAATGCTAAGGTGGCAGATTTAACCTCTGCTATAAATGTGTAAGCATTCAATGCATCACTTGAAGTGCCTTTGATAGCATTAGGCTGCATCTTACCTAGGATGCCCATGTAACCTTCTGCAAGACTATCTTGGTAGTCTGATAGGATTTCAAGGAACTCATCAAGATATACATGTATATTCTTTTTAGGAGCTGCCCAATGTAGATTCTTACATTTAGTCTTCCAACCTTCAATCTGATTCAAGAAATCTATGAATAGTTGTGAAGAACCGGATAACATATCCCTATCTGATTCTATTGGAGTAAATAAACTCTCTTCCTCAAACATATTCTCTTATTTTAATAATGCAAAGTTAAGTAAAACTTATGATATAACCAAGCATTTACTTAATTATTTTCAAATTATTTTTAGTACCCCCTAAGAGACTCGAACTCTTACCTTACTATTACTTCAGCATAGCTTCTAAGGCTATTGTGTCTACCTGTTCCACCAAAGGGGCATTAGGTGGGTACTCAAAGAATCGAACTTTATTCTTGAGATTTTCAGTCTCACGCAATGTCACCAGACCTGCCCAGTACCCAAATGACTTATTTGCATCTCTACCTGCATCACCTTCCATAAGTCAAGGACTTCGATTTCTATTGAAGTGGGGCAGAAAGGAATCAAACCTTAAATAGCACATGGCAGAGGATTTACAGTCCTCTTTAATTCATCACATTAAAGCTACCCCTAATTAGTTTACCTCCAAATGAAGGGTTATTCCGGTATTGGAATAGACCCTGTAGGAGTCATCATCTGACTCTTAGCAATGATTCTTACATAAACATTACCAGCTTTCTTAATAAAATCAAGAACTCTTCTCATAACTGTAAAATTTGGAGTTAAACAATTATGTTTCCCCACTAGGAGTCGAACCTAGTTCCAGAGATTAAAGGTCTCTAGCATCACCACCAATGCTTTAGGGAAATGAGTGTTCCCACTGGGACTTGAACCCAGAGTCCACAGTTTAAGAGACTGTTGCTTTAACCAATTCAGCTATAGGAACATTAGTACTCACTAATGGATTTGAACCATTGACCTTGAATGTGTATTTATATTTTAATTAAACCTGCATGTATCTCTCTATGACAATTAGAGCAGACTAAAATACATTTATCAATTTCTGGTTTAAGAGTATCAAAAGACTTAGTTCCTCCACTAATAGTAAAATCTTTTTCTTCAGGATTTACATGATGAAATTCAAGGGCATTTATACATCTATTATATCCACATATTTGACATTTACCCCCTTTATAATCAACAAGCCTTTGTTTTATATTAACTCTATACTCTGAAGTATTTCTTACAGGTTTTATTTGTCTTTTAGGTCTATTCTTAAAGACAATAAATTTCCTTAATGCTTCATAAGATATATGAAGAGTTTTAGCAACAATTTTTATATTACCTATTTCATCATATAGTCTTTGAGCTTCTATTTTTCTATTTTCGCTTATCATAGTACTGGCAGAGGGGATTGAACCCACATGCAACCTATTACCCTTTCTACTGTGTATAAGACAGAGGGGATATGCCAGTATATTGAGGTGTTAGGAGAGACTTGAACTCTCACCCTCCTGATTCACAGTCAGGACTTCTAACCAATTAAAATACTAACACAGTTGGCACACAAGGAATTGAACCTTGATTACTACCTTATCAGAGTAGCTTCCTGACCATTAGAAGATGTGCCAATAATGCAGATTCTAAAGGAATCGAACCCATAACTCTTCTTTTGGAGAGAAGTGTTTTGCCAATTAAACTAAGAACCTAGAATTTGCGGGGATAAAAAGAATCGAACTTTTATCTCTTGGTTAACAGCCAAGTGCATAGACCTTCCAGCTATATCCCCATTAGTTGCTCCTATAGGACTCGAACCTATGACCTTTTCCTTGTAAGGGAACTATTCTGAACCACTGAACTAAGGAGCATTGATAGGGCAGTTTCTTTAACCTCTAACTACCCAAAAGAGGGTTCAAGCAAAGCTTAGTATTATGAAAAACAAGAAAACAATGTGGAGCAGGTGGGACTCGAACCCAATCTTCCAGAGTGCAAATCTAGCGCATTATCCATTTATGCTACCTCCCCATTAATGATTAGTAGGGAATAAGAGACTCGAACTCTTGACCTCAGCATCCCAAATGCTGCATCCTAACCTAACTGGACTAATTCCCTATTTTTTATTATTTAGCGGAGAGCAGTGTACTCGAAACACATACATTTTATTGTACTCACCCTTTAGCAGAGGGGATTGCTACCTCAGCAATTTACTCTCCATATTGCTCTTATCAAATAAGTAATCTCTATAATCTCTTTGATTTGTAGCTGTTTTGACCACTCTAAATGGATATGTAAATGATATTGAAGATTTATTACTTATTTCACTGAATGGTACTATTAATAATAAATCCAATACACTATGATACAGTACAAAATAATCTACCTCCTTATCAGTATAATTATGTACTTTATATCTGTTTCCAGTGGTTACTACTATTGACCTAAGGTTCCAAGTTATTATGGATTGCTCACTTATAGCAGCAGTAGTTTTACATTGTATCTTGTTTAGTTTACCATTAAATTCAGCTATTAAGTCTGCTGATTCATTGTCACCAAATGGTATATAAACAGGGATACCTAATTCTACAAATTTAGCTAAAGCTTTAGCTTCTCCTATATTACCTATTCTTTTGCTATTCATGCGGAAAGATGAGGTCCCGACCCCCAAACATTTTACTGTTCCCTTAGTTTTCAAGACTAGGCTGAATCCCATTCAGTTACCTTTCCATTTGCCTAATCACCGCTGTGATATAGGACTTTCTTATAAACGGGGCAGATTATGAGGGAATTGAACCCTAGCCTTCACATTGACAGTGTGATATGCAGACCACTACACCACATAATCTATTAGTAGGGAAGTAAGGATTTGAACCTTATCCTTAGCCTTGAAAGGGCTATGACCTAACCCATAGTCTACATCCCCATAACAAGTACCCCCTATAGGAATCGAACCTATATTCTAAGTTTAGAAGACTTATGTACTGTCCTTTGTACTAAGAGGGCATCTTCTTGTTGTCTTGGCAGGACTCGAACCTACAATGTGGGGACCAAAGACCCATGTGTTACCTTTACACCACAAGACAAAATAAAGAAAAAGAAGTACTACCTTTATGTTAGAAATATACGCAAGTAATGAATAGACTATCAAGAAAAAAAAAGGTAGTACTTCTTTAATCCTAAAACACATTTCTTATCTTCTTCTCTTTGACACTGCAAAGGTAAGTATTATTTTTCAAATAACCAAACTTTTTCCCAATTATTTTCAATCCAAGTATCATTTTCTTGTCTTGAAGGAGTAAAGAGGGTTAAATTATTCTTTATTTATATACTTCTAAGTAATTCCTGCTAACCTATTAGCCCACCTTTCTGTGTAGAATTTATAATAATCCCATTTAATTCCAACTTTTCTACATAAGTGAAGAGATATATTATTTAGTAATGATGGAATGCCTATTATTATTAGGTATAAGGGGCCTAGTATATCAGACTGTTTACTATGTCCTAACTCATGTTTAATGGATTTCTCAGAAGAATGTGGGCGTATAAATATAAAATCTCCTAAAGATATAGAGGAGGGTAATAATGTATTGATAATAAAAATTCTGCTATCTATGCCTTTCTGTATAGAATATGAACATATTACACCCTCTAAGCATAATGCAACAAAACTTTGTGGAAATTTCCACACCCATCTTAACAGTTTCTCCTTTAATAATTCTTTAGTTATTCTCATAAAAAATCTACGTAAGTATAATATTCATTATTAAATGTTGGAGTATCATTATATATTTTTTTCCATAACCAAGGTATTGGTAGGTAAGTATGCCAACTTCTACCATCTAGAGGTAGAAAACCCTGTATTGTCTTTATAGGCAAGTCTACTTTCAGTATATCATATCTACATTTAATTCCTTGGGAATTTTTACCATATTTTATTGCTAAATATTGCCAAGTTATATTAGGGTATTTCTTTTTTATATATTCATAATATCCTATGAGAGACTGATGCTGTAGGAAGGTATTAGATTTACCCTCATATGTTAAGGATACTAAACAGTTCCCATAATTATTTATTTGATTTAATATAGATTCTAAAGTCCTCTTTGATGACCAAAGGCCATGCTTACATATAACAACTTTATCCTTATCTTGTTTAAATCTTATATCAAACATTGTACAACCTGCATTATATTGCTCTTCTATAGTTTTTGACTGTGTCTTAGAGAAGGGAGTAACTAACCAACTTAATATTCCTTTGCCCTTCTCACCTGTGACACTATTATGTGTTCCTATTAATAAATTTCCCATTTTTATTATTTGTAATTTTAGCCTATTACCCTTTATTCCAACAGAATCTAGAATTATCAAACCTTTTCTTAAAATATAAAGAGACCCTGCCAGCATTATGGCTTGCATCCTTATAATCAGTCTTTTACCCCGTTTATATATTATTAGTTCTCACTCTGTGTTATCTCTGTAGTCTTTTACACCACCCTTGAAGACTTGGCCTAAAGCTCGGCTAAATACTTATTTGTAATCCTCTTCAAGTGGGGCACTTGCCTGTAGCCTTCTTAGTATCCTTTACTTTCCTAAGCTGCTGTGCCCAAGTAAACTCCTGATTACAAGGGGTCATCTATGCTTTTAAGAGTTGATGATTCTCTATCCTGAAGTACTTGCTACTCCAACACAACTGCAAAGGTAAGTAAAAAATCTGATATATGCAAATATATAACAATAATTTAGAATAATTTTTTTTTTATAATATTTTTTTTTGTGATATTTCTATGAGGGGTGGTAACACCAACCTCACCTCCCCCATCACTTAGCCCATGGGGGTCCTACCCCCTTAGGTTAAAAATTCACATTATTAACAATTAACAAATTACATTATGGAAAGAAATTTAGTATTCAATGACACATTGACAGTTGAGCAGTTTAAAGCAGCAATGCATGTAGATAAACTGAGTGTTAAAAAGAATCCCAAGACAGGCAAGTTATTCTTTGCCTATGGTGCAAAGACTGGAGCTGTAGCAGCCAAAGGTATTCCTCATAATCCTATGGTCAGCAATGTTACTACTCCTGATGGTGACAAATTCTGGCTTCTTCATGAGGAAGGCCAAGGCGGAGCACCTGTATTGGCAACTTTCTAAAGTATCAAGGGTTAGCAGGCAGAAGTGCCTGCTTACCCTTTTCTTATTTCTTATCTTATCATTTAGACATTAATAGGTTTATCACTTAAACATTAATAGTATTTGTTGTGTAAAAGTATATAAGTAGGAATTAGCTACCTCTTAATATAACTTCTTAGATATGCTACACCTCATATTATGTAGTAAGCAATATTTACAATAAGTAATACTCTTACTAAGTCTAACATGGTGATATAGAATAAGATAAGAGAACAAGTAGATGGTAAGATTTTCCAAATAAACCCCTTTCAGTAAGACCATTATCCTCACATTAGAAAAGTAACAAATGGAGTAATACATAGTTGTTTTTACTGTGTACAATAACCATTCATCCTTGAAAAATTAGCAAACAATTAAATTTTACCTGTTATGAGTAAGGAAATAAATAACAAATATGGGTCACAGACAAAAGAAAATCCCAGAGAATTCACCAAAGAATTTACTTTTGATGATAGATATGTTTACATAAATGGGGCAACATATATAGACCATGGTTGGTAATAAGTTTACACAATAATTTACAATCAAATGAATAAAATATCATGTTATAATGGCATACTTTATAAGATAGAGTATAAGCCAGAGTTGTCTCAAAAAGATTACACACAGAGACATGTGTATCACATTAAGACTAATGATAAGAACTATCTTCGTGCTCACAATGCCATAAAATCTATTATGAATGACGGCTCTTGGGAAAGAGGAGAATGGGAGATGTGGAATGACCAGCAGCCTTCAATGGAAAATGCTTTGCATACCTATCATGAGTTTAAGTACAATGAAGAGCTTGGCGTATATGTATATACTTTTATCAGACCTTATGATGATTAAGTTATGAAGAAGGAAGAATACTATATGATAAGAGAGTACAATCAGTACTCTCTTTGCAAGCACCTTAATAATGGGATGTCTATAAGTGTCACCACTATCTATGCTAAAAACTCAGGAGAAGCTGAGTCTATGGCAAGAATAAATGGTATAAAATATGACTTCATTCTTGAAACTAAACTCATAAAGTAGTATGGCAAGAAAGCATACATATCACAAAGAAAACTGTGATTGTCTCATCAGAGAGATTATAGTAGACAACTATGGGAGAGAAATAATACTTGGTGGCCAGCATGCATTCCAATACAGTATAAGTATAATATCTATTACAGGCAAAATCACTACAACTAATTATAGGAATGGCAAAGAAGCTAGGAAAGAGTTCTACAAATACAAAAGAAAGAAATGAATATCAATTCTATTTTCAAAAGAAAGCACAAGTATCTTGTGACATTCTATAAGCCTTCAAGAGTTAGAAAATACATATGTACAAGGACTATTGGGAGCGCATTACAATTTGCTCTCAAGAAGTCCTTTAAATATGGAGTATTTACAATCAAAAGATTAGATAAATAAAATATGACACGAATAATTTATGTAGTCTACACCAAAGAGTACCTCACATCCAGGCAGATTATAGGTGCTAATTTAAAGAAATATGCCTTCTTGTGTGATTATTCCGAGGTGAAAATAGATGACCTAATAGATTCACCAATGTATAGCACTCCAATGCAGGTAGTTTCAATATCTCCCTGTGAGAGTTTAGCAGATACTGTAGTGAATGGCATTCCTCTAAAACGCATTATTATTAGCACCATTAATAATATTAAGGTAGGACAGTTAAACAACAATCAAAATTCAAGTAAAATGGAAAAGAAATCTATATTCAGCAGCTTTATTGAGAAATACAAATCACAGTTTATTCCTGAAAAGGACAACACATTGAAAGTATCCATGGACGGAAATATCTGTGTGCCCATGAATAGTGAGTATGTAGGTATTGACAATGATAATAATCTCATCAGCTATCCTGAAGAGATGTGCATAAGTGTTCCTGTATACTTGGTGAACAAATCCTATGCTCAAGTAAAGATTGGAGATGTAGTCAAGGTTAATAACAGCTACTCAAAGGTTGTGAAGAAGAACACAAATGGCAGTTTGTCTTGTTTATCATATTCCGGCTACATGCAGAACAAGAAAGAAATCAAGGATTTCATGCTTGGCCAATCATTCATCAAAGTAGTCATTAACATGTTCAGTAATATACAGGTAAATGGAGTCAATCCTATGATACTGGCTATGGCAGAAGATGGCATAGATATGAAAGACCTCATGATACTACAAATGATGCAGGGTAGCAATGATGGTCAGATGAATCCTATGTTTATGATGGCTATGATGGACAAAGGTGGAAATAATTCAATGATAGAAACAATGCTGATGATGCAGATGATGGGAAATAACCAGATGAGCTTCCCATTCATGCCTAATCAGAGTCAAAAAGAGGAGAAATAAGTCATGAAAAGAATTAGTGTATCCACTTCGTAAAATATCCATAAATAGAATGAAATTCATGTTACTGGTCTGTGAAGATAGGTAATATATGCTCCTATAGTTCAAAGGATAGAATATAGACCTCCTAAGTCTGGGATACAAGTTCGAGTCTTGTTAGGAGCACGCAGGGAATTATAATAATACAAGGCACCCATGAAGGATAGGATTAATATAGGGCTAATATAGGATGGAAGGAAGGAAAAAAAAAGTCTTATACCTTTCTTAGATTCAATAAAGGTTTTGTTTATTTGGCTGGCGGGAAGAGACCGCCTTTTAAGATATTACTCATATAAGGGTATAGTTTTTGTTTGCATAAGTAAGATTGGTTTTTAGTTTGGGCAATAGTAATATTGCTACAGAAGGCTGGTATGTGAATATAGGCCTTCTTTATTTAATTGATTAGACACACACTGGAAATGGAAGAGGAAACTATAACTATTCCTGTAGAGGAGTATAATCATTTACTAAAACTCAAAGGGTATATTCAGAACTGGGATGTAAGGAATATATGGGAATGCCCTAAGTGTGGTACTTACAATCCAGAAGGATACATCTGCATAGAGTGTAAATATGATAATAGTAGTGGTATTTAACACATATTGTTTTACAAAAAAAAAGTGATGGAACAAGAAAGACAAGAAGAGGGCCTGAAAGAGAAAGTAGAGAAGGCACTGGGAGCAAACATGTCATTGAAAACAAGACAAAGGTTCAGGGAAGCAGTCATCGGGATTGGGAAAGCAACGGGAGACAGTTGTGCAGAGGATGTACTGGACAACTGTCTGATTGAGTTTAGCAGGCTAAAGGATGACCAATCTAAGGGCATGGTAATCACAGCCTTGATGTCAGAACTTCCTTTACTGTTACAGAAAGTAATTTGTGATAAAATGAGAGAGGGTATTACCCTTGAAGTAGTAGCACAAACCTTCGGAGGTTTAAAATAAGAAAAATAGTGAGTGAAATCAAACTAAGTCTGAGTATTGAACTTCAAGGAAGTACAATGTTCAGCAAGGAAGAGTGCCTTAAAACAACTCGAAAAGTCATTGAGAGAAAAACCAAATCCGGTAAAGTATTCAAAAAGACCATCTATGTCCAAACTGAAGATTTGGACAAGATGACCAAAGGCTCTGTGAGGATAACTGATAAGAATGGGAAAAATCCCGAGATTATCACTTTCCACACTAGAAAATGTAAACCGGCTACTCAGACTATCAACATGAGTAAGGAGGCTTATGAGTACATGATTAGCAAGGATTCTTGTCCTCCATGTTTCAAGCCAAGAGAATGGTCTACAATGAATAAAAAAGAAAGGCTTGAGGTCCACTTGAAGAGGACAGTAGAGTATCTTGGTGGTACTTCATATTCTTATCAGATATTTGGAGACTAGGTAAGAAATATTTTCATAGTAAAGGTAAGGATACTAACAATATCCTTACCTTTCTTTTTTTTTACAACCTATTGATTAAGTAAATATAAGTTTAACAAAAAAAAAAGCATGAAGAAAGTAGATTATGGGTAAAGTAGTAGTAAAAGTTGCTGTATGGTTTGTAATCTTCATTATCCTAATAACCTTAGGACTTGAAATGATTTCAGCACCTAATACCATTGAGAATGTGATAGGATTCTTTATGGTAGTGGCAACATTATATCTATCAGTCAGAACAAAGTGTTTAACAGCAATTAAATTAGAAAGAAAACATGAAAAGTAAATTGATTTTGGGACTTCTGTCCTTGTTTATGGTGTTCTCAATGACATCATGTATGGAGAAGGTAGATGCAGGTTGTGAAGGCATCAAGGTGAATCTGTATGGCAGTGATAAGGGAGTGGATGATGCTTCTTTGGTAACTGGTATTGTATGGTACAACCCTTGGACTACCACAGTATATGAGTATCCTACTTATGTACAGACTATTGACTATGAACCATTTACAATCAATGCAAAGGATGGTTCAGAGTTCACTGTAGACCCCACTGTTTCATTGAAGATTATTGATGGTAAATCACCTGCTGTCTTCAAGAAATACAGGAAGGAATTAAGTGAAGTCATTAGTGGTACACTATATAATTATGTAAAGGACGCTTTTAGAATCCAATTAAACAAGTTTACCACAGATGATATTGTAAGTAAAAGGGACAGTATTGAGAATGCTATTGAAAGGTACTTGGCTCAAGCACTTGCCAAAGAGAACTTTCAATTAGAACAACTCACTTCAGGTCTCAAATACCCTCAGACTATTGTAGAGTCAGTAAATGCCAAAAATAAGGCTGAAAGTACGGTCTGCTAAGTAGAAATACTTAGTAATTATTCCCTTAATTGCTGGGACATCCATAAATAATTTGTTTATTCATTTGTGTAATTCAAAGATTACTTGTATCTTTGTACTATGAAAATGAAAAATAATAAAATTATGGAAAATCAGCAGCCAAGTATTAATTATAGAAGTATTAAGAAAAATGCACTAAAATATCCTGTAAATATAGGAGAAGTGTATGGAGTATATAAGATTATTGAAGAAGTCAAGATACCTACAGAGAAATGTTTTATTACTAAATGGAAATGTATTAATATCCATACTGGTAAGGAATTTCTTTATTCTGGTTCTTATCTTCATAAACTTAAAAGAAGAGTTGATGATAAATTTTCCAAAGAAAGACAATTAGGACTTAGGAGATATTTATTCAACAGTTACAAGCAAGGAGCTATTAGAAGAGGTCACTCATTTAATTTAACATTTGATGAGTTCAACTCTATAATAGTAGGTAATTGTATTTATTGTGGTGAACCTCCAAGAGAAGTAGATAATAAACTTCTTCTTGAGAGAGGAGATTCACATCAACCAAGTATTAAATACAACGGAATAGATAGAATTAATCCTAAATTAGGATATTCTATTAATAATTGTGTTCCTTGTTGCTCTAAATGTAACTATATGAAGGGTACTCTACAAAAAAGAGAGTTCTTGTCTCATGTAGGAAAGATATATAACTTCTTAATTAATAAAGGTTCAACGACTATTCCGAAAGGAAGTACATCACAAGCTAATGGTGATGGAAATGGGGAACCCCTAACAGATGATGCTGAGGGTGAAGATATAGTCTGAGCTGCATAGTAATATGCAGAAGTTCATAAGAGAACTGCATAGATAGTTGCGTATCTATGTGAACATAACTGATACAACAGGCTATGCAGGTGGAGAATGAGGTGAAGGTAGCAGAGGCACAAGCCAAGAAGCTTATTGTAGCAGCAGAGGCAGAGAAGAAGGCCAATGAGTTGAGGCAGCAAGCACTTACCCCTGAAATCCTTGAGAAGATGTGGATTGAGAAATGGAATGGAGCTTTGCCTGTATATGGTCAAGTTCCTACAATCTTTAAAGATATTAGCAAATGATGTGGGTTATATCAATTCTTATCATACTCTTCACTATTTGTATCTTGACAGATACAAATGTTGAAGAGTATCGTAGGATAAATGGAGATATGAAATTAGTGGAGACGTATAAGCTAGGATTGCCTCTATGGATGATATTGGTTATTGTCCTATTGGGCATTATTCCTTGGCTTAATATAACTCTATTTGTAATCTTTATTGTGCTTTATTTCATATTCTCATTAGAGGAAAACTGGGATGAACTTGATAATAGAGACATAGTACTTTCATTGGATGGAGGTAACATTATCACAAAATGCTTACTGAAAGTCAAGGAACTACTATGTTGGAAAATATAAAACAGTGAAGAGAAACTGAGCAATGACTAGAGAAGAAATACAAGAGTTAGCTTTGTCAAAGATTGATAAAGCTAAATACCTTATCTTGGAACTTATTACCGGAATGGGTAAGACCAAGGTAGCAATAGGTCTTATTAACCATATATGTGATAGAGTGTCCAAAGCTAAAGGAAGACCTGCCACTATACTCATTCTGGTAGCCAAGACTGTGCATAAGAGTACTTGGAGAGATGAGATTGAGATGTGGGGAGGAATCATGTCTGACTGTATAACCCTTGAGTGTTATGAGTCCATGAAGAAGTACAGGAAAGCAGACTTTGATATAGTGGTTGCTGATGAAATGCAGCACCTCTCTGATGCAAGGTTGGAAATCCTTGAGACCATTAATATCAATGAGTCATTCATTGGATTGTCTGCTACCATCAAGGGAAATACCAGAGATTATTTCCTGTATAGGTATAATGCTGAGGTCATCAAGTGTGGCCTTAAGGAAGCTGTAAAGGATAATGTATTACCTGAACCTACAGTGTATCTGTTACCCTTATATTTGGATACTACAAAGTATACTTATAAATCTAGGAAGTTTGGGCATGACACAGTCACCACTCAAAAAGGCTATTATGACAATATTTCCTCGCTTGTAACTTGGTATAAAAACAAGTTTTATAACACAAGAAATGAGAGAATAAAGAACTTATGGCTTTCAACAGCAGGTAAGAGACTGAAGTGGTGCTCTGAACAAAAGGAATCTCTTGTATCATCTCTTCTAGTCAAGCTTAGGAATTGTAGGGTATTGACATTTTGTAGCAGTATAGAACAGTCAGAGAGAATATGCAGGCATAATATAACTTCCAAGAACAGGGACTCGGAGAAGAACTTGGAACTGTTTAACAGGAATGAGATAAAACATATATCTGCATGCAATATTCTTAATGAAGGAGTAAATCTGACTAACTGTAGAGTGGGAATATTCTGCAATTTGAATAGCTCGGAGATTATAACAAAACAAAGGATAGGCAGAATCCTTAGGCATAAATCCCCTATCGTGATAATACCTTACTTTGTGGATACAAGGGAGCAGGAGTTGGTGGCTAAGATAATTGAGGAGTATAATGTAGAGTCTGTAAAAAGTATTTCAAGCATTAACGAAATAGAATTATGAAAAATAGAGTTAGAATCATCAAGAAGGAGTTTAAAGTAGATGAAAAGAACAAAGTGGTAGTATGTGAATTGCTATTCACACTACAACTACTTGGCAGTGAGGCAATTCCTAATATAATGGATATACCCGGTAGATTGGCAAAGGAGGCTATATCAATGGGGGATACTCTAGTTTGCAGGGGAAAAGCCAGATGTAGTAGTGATGATACCTTTGATGAGGCAGTTGGCTGTAGGATAGCTGAATGCAGGGCTAAAACAAAGATGTTCAAGGTTGCAAGGAATGTATGGAAAACTTTGGGTGATGACTTGGTTGAAAGAGCAGCATCATGTCACATCTTAGGTGATGCATGTAATGCTGCCATGAACATAGAAAAGGAACATCTAAAAGAGCTATTGCCATGATATGTCTTAGTGAGGAAGGTTGCCAAAAGAATGGAGTGGGTATAGGAGAGGCATTGCTTCTCCTACTCATCCATAATAAGGCAGACCTCGAAACAGCTAGAAGTAACCTGACTAAGGAAGGATATATAACAGCCGCATCTTATGGATTATTCCAAGAGAGTGAGTGGAGGCTTACTGGCAAGGGCAAGGAATTGTTGGACTCCATAATTATGGAATCCAGTGAGAAGCAGGAGCCTAATGAGAGGCTATCTCGATTGGCCAAAGAACTGAAGGAGATATTCCCAAAAGGCAAGAAGGACGGTACCAATTATTATTGGGCAGATGGAGTGGCATTGATTATGCGAAGGTTGAAGTTGTTCTTCAAAAAGTATGGAAACACTTACACTGATGAGCAAATCATTAAGGCAGCAAGTAAATATGTGGAAGGGTTCAATGGTAACTATACATATATGAGATTGCTAAAGTATTTCATCTTCAAAGAGAAAGTTGGTGCTGCTGGTGAGGTTGAGGGAGAATCGGAGCTAATTAACTATATCGAGAATGCTGGTCAGGAAGAGAATTTAAGAAATGATTGGACTTCTACATTAAAATGATTACATTAAGAGAGCGAGTACTGGATAATCTGAGGATTAGAAGGCAAAGGATTCTCAATGGTCAACTGAATTGCATCAGTTCTCCATTCAAGAGGTTTGCTGGTGACTTCATAGGTATAGAGCAGTCATGCTATTATACTGTGACCTCATTTACCAAAGGGGGCAAGTCACAGTTTGTGTCCTACACCTTCATTTATAAGCCTCTTATGTTTTGCTATTACACAAAGGCGGATATAGATATAAAGATATTGTATTTCCCTTTGGAGGAAACTCCTGAAAGGATATTGCAAAGGTTTATATCTTGGTTGCTCTTTGAGCTTAGTGGTGGCAAGGTAAGAGTAAGTCCTAGAGATTTGAGGAGTACTACAAAGGCAGTATCACAAGAGATACTTGATTTGATTGCATCTGATGAGGTGCAGGACATAATCAGGTACTTTGAAGAGCATGTAGTGTTTCCTGATGAAGCCTGTAATCCCACTGGTATATATAAGTTCTGTGTAAGATATGCAGAAGAGCATGGCAAGACTTATTATAAGGAGGGTAAATACAAGGATGAGTTTGGAGTAGTGAGGAGTAAGGAGGTGTTTGACAGATATGAGCAGGATAATCCTAATGAGTACAGATTGATTGTGATAGATACCATCAACCTCATAGATACTGAGAGGGGAATGACTCTAAAGCAATCTATGGATAAGCTTAGTGAGTATTGTGCAAAGTATTTGAGGAACAGGTATTACTACTCTCCTGTGATAATCCAGCAGCAGGCTTTTGACCAAGAAGGTAATGAGGCATTCAAGATAGGCAGGGTAAGACCTTCAGTTGCAGGATTAGGAGATAGCAAATACACTTCAAGAGACAGTAATGTGGTTCTTGGCCTGTTCTCACCCTATAGGTTTGCTTTAAAGGAGTATGAGGGATATGACATATCAAAGTTCAAGGATAACATAAGATTCTTGGAGATGATAGTCAATAGAGATGGTGAGATGGGAGGACTATGTCCTTTATTCTTTGATGGAGCTGTGTGCCAATTCAATGAACTTCCAAGACCTAATGACAGGGAAGAATTGCAGAAAGTGTACAGTTATCTGGAATCCATAAGAAGCAGTCCTGCTAAGTCTTTCTTTAGTTACACAACAAGTAAAATAGATAAGGGGTTGTATAAACATAAAATATTTCATAAGTTTGCATCCCTTTTTCGTATATCAACAAAATAAACATAAAAGGAGAAGTAATGGCAAAGATATTAGTTCTTGCAAAGAGTGGATTTGGAAAAACTACTTCTTATTGTGGTAGAATCAAGCTGGGAATAAAGGGTCTTAACCCAAAAGAGACCTATATTATCCAGTGTATTGGTAGGGGTGTTCCCAACCCTGACTTCAAGCTGATTGAAGGTAGTATAGGTGTGGAGAATGTAGGCAAACCTACACAGAAATTATCTAATGCCGGAGCATTGGCTACAGGTAATAGGGTACAGGTGGATTGTCTCACAGGTCTTGACAGGTTTGCAGCAGTGGCAGAAATCGTCAACATGTTGAAGAAGTCACCTTACAAGAATATCCTTATAGATGATATGAATTATCTTGCACAGGATTTCTACATGGCAAATGCCATGAAAGGTGGATGGGATACTCCCAAGCAGATTGGTTATGGGATGGGTCTCATCTTTGATGCTTTCAAGGGACTTCCTGAGGATAAGAATATCATTTGTTGTGCTCATTATGAAGAGTACAAGGATAAGAATGGTGATTCAATATCCTATAAATTCAAGACCACTGGAAAGATGGTGGATGACTACATAACACCTGAAGGAAAGTTTGATATTATCCTCTTTGGTAAGGTAGGTTATGATGCAGAAAACAAGAAACCTATCAAGCATTATGTGAAAGAGTTTGATGGGGAATATCCTGCTAAGGATAGTCTTGGCGCATTAGATGGCCTTCCTGATGAGATTCCCAATGATTTGTCTATTGTTGTAGACAAGTTAAGAGAAGTTTATGGATAGGGATGAGACTGTAAGAATATCAAGGTTAGTTGCTAATAATAGTATTACTACAGGTGACATCAGTATGGTATTGATGCAATACTGTATAGAACAGGGCAAGCCTTACTATGAGACTACCCTGTTTGTTACCAAGTTATTAAGTAGTGCACAATTGGCAGCATGTTTTATAACAGCCCTAGACTATTATGAAAGGAAATTCACAATATACAAGCTGTGGGATAAGCCTAATATATTACAGAAGTCTGGAGGATTAGGACAATTATTACAGATATTTTAGTAACAAGTATTTAAGTATTTTTTTTTTATTTTAGCAAGAAAAGTATGAATAAGACATTAACAGTAAGACAGTTTGCTGCTGTAAAAAGAGTAGCACAGAATGTAAGCTTTGCAGTGGCAAAAAGGGATAAAATCTCTGCGAAGATGCAGGAACTCAGCAAGGAGTATGAAGACCTGACCAAGGAGATTGAAGGACATGAGATGGGAATCAAAGCCTTGACAGGAGGATTTACAAGTGAAGACCTGATTGTCAAGAGGGTTGAAGATACAGGCAAGGTTGATAAGGAAGGTAAGCCTGTAAAGGTTACCAAATATGAACCTAAAGCTGGAGTGGTATCATTCAATGAGGAAGACAGGGTATATGAAATTGACTTTAATGCTGCTCATGATATTGCTGTAGGCTCAGTACAGCAGGATGACCCAGTATGCGCTGAGTTACCAACTAGTGATACAACAGTAATGGATGATACTGGGTATACTCCCTTGGCTACACAATACTAAAGAGAAAAGAGAAGAAAGAAGAGAAAGAAGAAGAAGATTAATCTTTATGAATATGAAAGATAACAAATCAATTAGTTTTATGGCAATCAGTAAAGGTTCTGTATCTACTGAAGGCTTAGAGATAAAGAGATTCATAGGAGTAGGCTCGGTGTTTGTATTGGCAGTCAATCCTGATAAGAAGAAGCTTGAGGAGCTGTACATGACCCAGCTTGAAAAAGAACCTGAGTATGTAGGAGAGGTTGAGGTAGGAGAAGACAAGCACAAGGTAAAGAATGTGAGGATTGATTTTATTGTCAAGACTGACCCTGAAAAGTGCAATGGAATTGACACTACAACCAAGGTATCACTCTTTGTCAGACAAGAGTACAGGTATAGCAAAGACGGCAGCAAGATTCAGGTGATTGATAAGTATGGAAGGACTGCATGGCCTACTATTGAAGAGGCCAAGGCACATGCTACTGTACTTACTAAGAAGGATGGCAGTGTCTATAATGCCAATATAGACAAGGACTATAGACCTGCATACTTTGGGGAAGAGGAATTGACTAAGTTCCTTAAGGCATATCTTAATATTCCTGATGTAATGAAGTATGTCAACAATACTTGGGTTATGGTTGATAATCCGCAGGACTGTGAAGCCAGACTTGAAAGTATTGAGGACTATTTCAAGGGAGACTTCAGTGAGTTGAAGGATGTAATCTCATATCAGCCTTCTAATAAGGTCAAGGTTTTGTTTGGAGTAAGAACCACAGACGATAACAAGCAATATCAGACTGTGTATACCAGCATGTTTCTGAAGAATCATGTTAGGGATTACAGTAGGCTTGACCAGGATTTACAGGAAAGGAAGCAACAAGGGGCATTTGCCAACACCGAGTTTATAGTTGATGACTTGAAGGAGTATAAGGTAGATTCTACTGACCTCAGTCAGTCAGGTACAGGTGCTTTACCCTTTCCGGGTGCTACTGACTCAGCACCGTCCCCTTGGGATTTGAGCAAGTAAGTGTAACTGTTAAAAAAAAAAAGCATGGCATTCAGCAAGGGCAAGGATTCTGTGAGTTTGAAGGAAATCTTGGATAGAGTAACAGAAGCAGATATTTTATCATATTATTTGGGTGTTACAGAAGTACCCACTATTATAAATTCCCCATTAAGAAGGGATAGAAGACCTTCCTTTGGTCTCTATTCCCCCAATGGGGAAAGGATATATTATACAGATTTGTCTACAGGAGACAGGGGAGGAATCTTTGACCTCCTTGGTCATATGTGGAGCTGTAGTTATAGTGAGGTCTTATCAAGAATCAGGAAGGATATGGAAAGGTTTTCTTTGGGTAATTGCAATATTCAAACATATACACCATGTGTTGTAAATGATATGAACAGTCATAACAGCAACTCAGACCTGCAATGCAAGATTAGGGAATGGAGGAAACATGATATAGAATATTGGGAGTCTTATGGCATTAGTGTTGAATGGCTCAAATATGCAGAGGTTTACCCCATATCCCATAAAATTGTCCTCAAAGATGGTCATAGATATGTGTTTGTAGCTGATAAATATGCCTATGCCTATGTTGAACATAAGGAAGGAAAAGTTACGCTAAAGATATACCAACCCTTTAATAAGGGCAGGTATAAGTGGAGTAACAAGCATGACAGCTCTGTGGTAAGCCTATGGACTAAGGTACCTGAATATGGGGAACAAATATGTATTTGTTCCTCATTAAAGGATGCCCTATGTCTATGGTCTAACACAGGGATACCTTCCCTTGCCATTCAAGGTGAGGGATACAGAATGAGTGGTACTGCAATAAGTGAATTGAACAGGAGGTTCAAGAAGGTATTTATTTGTCTGGATAATGATAAGCCCGGCCTAGAAGATGCTGAGAGGCTTTCAAGAGAGACAGGATTCACTAATGTGGTATTACCATTCTTTGATGAAGGAAAAGATATTTCAGATTTATTCAAGGCCAAGGGAAAGGAAGAGTTCCTTAAAATAATCATTCCTTTATTTACCTCTTCTAGAGGGGAAGAGTATAGAGATGATTTGCCCTTTGAGATTGAATAGAAAGCAGAGTTTGGTATTAAAAAAAAAGCATGGAAAAAAGAAAGATTACAGTAGTATGTACTACAGGAAACAGAACAGTGGAAATACTCTCAGATGCAACTACATTGAGAGAATTAAAGAGTGATTTGACAAGAGAAGGGATTTCATATAGGAATATGAGCTTCCTTGAGGGATTGTCAAAGACAGAGTTAAAGTCTAATGACTCTATCCTTCCTCATGATATTACTTGGAAGGGACAGGTTACCAATAATTTGGTAATTATGTTAACCACCACAAATAAGAACATTAAGTCTGGGGCTTCCATGAGTAGAATGGAGGCTTATACCTGCATCAAGACAATGGGTCTTCAGGATGAGTGTCAGAAGAGGTTTGGCAAGAACTTTACTCAGTGCAAGACCAGTGACCTTGTATCCTTGATAGAGGAGAAGAGGGATAAGAAAGAAAGTCCTGCTAAGGAAAGTCCCGTCAAAAAGGGTAAGGAGGTTGTCAGCTCTACAGATGAGAAAGGTGTAAAACAAGCCCTTGTAAAGCTGGTGGAGGCACTGTATGATGCAGGAAATCTCAGCTTTAAGGCTAGGGGGATGATACTTGAGGATTTAGGTGTTAAAGCTGAGGCCAAAAAGGAGAAAGCCGTTGAGTTTACCAAGGGCGAGATAGATGAAATGTTTGAGGGCTTGATAGGCTAAGAGTAGATAGGGGGAGGAATATTATATTCCTTCCCTATTTTTTTTATTTTGTATACATTTAGAGTTCTCAAATATGGAAGCAGTTTCTAGGGAGAGTGTACCCGAAATAATAAGAGAGCACAAGGAAAAGGGGTATTTTATGGAGAATATCCTGAGGATATATGATGTATTCAAGGAATTCTTTGGTGAGGAGAGGGTTGATTTGAGAATGGTGGAGCCACCAATAGACGGATTTGTAAGACAGCTATCTGAAGAGTCTATAAAGGAAGGTGTAACAAAGATTACACGGTGTTGGGATGCATTACTACGCCCATTTATATTAGTGTACTTTCCTAGAGTAAAGGTAACTAATGAGCATGGAAATTTTGTATACATTACAGAACTGTATGTGAAGGTTAGACTTGCAGTACCCGGGGTTCTTAGTACCATTGGAATGAACAGGGCAGAGTACACATTGGACCAATTCCACTCTGACTATATGCACAGTCATATATGTGGAATACCTACTGGTGACTTTGAAAGGTTTGAAACTCCTTGTTTGGGCGCAGGACCTATACAAGGCACATCGTATATGCTGAGGAGTAAGGTATGCACTAATGAGGAGTGGATGCTATTCTGTTATGAATTAAGCAAGTTTGTTACTGTAGAGTCATTGTCAGGAGGACCTTATAGGAAACTAGAAAGAATCACTAGCTCCTCGGGAAGAATAGATTACATCGGATATAGGAGAGCACAGAACCTACCAAAGTTCATAACAAATTTCGTAAGACATTTGATTCTCAGCAGGAAGTTGAAGTTTGTCTACAGGAATGGGTCATATGTTTTGGGTATGTCAAATGCTGAATGTATGATACTTGTAAGTAATGAATTTATTAACTGGTACAATCAACTTGATAACGCAGAAGATGAGCAGGTGAAAGATATTAAGAGATACTACATGAAATCTGGAGTGGCAGCTAAAGGACATATATATGGTATGAATATGTCATTGCCGTTACTTGATAGGGTATCTGAGCATGTAGGTAGACGAATATGCACTTTCAAAGGTAGGGAAATCAAACTTAGAATCTCCGGAGCTGTCAGTGAGACAAGTGTCCGAAGTCTATTCTTGTCAGAGGATGTTATCTCAGAAATATTAAGTGTTATACTTGAAGTAATAAATCTCAAATATGGAAAGAACAAACAATAATGTGAAAATAGTGGAAGCGAAGAGCCACAAGAACTGTGACTATACTCTTGTGATACCTGAAGAATTGGAGAACAAGATAAGGTTTGCATGTAGGGAGGTATGGAGTAGGGAATGGTCAGGGATATTATTCTACACCTATGAGGGAACCTTTGAAGGAGGTGACCTTAGGATATTGTGTAAGGATATGTATATCATGGATATAGGCTCTGCTGCCACCACAGAGTTTAGTAATAGTCCTGATATAGTGGCCTATATGTGTGAGAAGGAACTTCTAGGTTGTCAAATGGGCTTGATTCATTCACACAATCTCATGGCTACCTTCTTTAGTGGTGAGGATGTCAAGACCTTAAAACAGGAAGGTACAGACAGTAATAACTTCGTATCTCTTATTGTCAATAACAAGGGTGATTATTCCGCCGCTGTTACTAGGAAAGTAAAGTCTACAAGAGTAGTTGAGAAGAAAACCATTGGGTTCTTTGGGGAACCTGATAAGACAGAAATTGACGAATATGTTGATGATACCGAAGTAATAGAGTATTTCAGGCTAAGGGTAGTGGTTGAAAACAGATATAAGTCTTCAGAAATTGAGAGCAGATTAATTGAATTGAGGAATAAGGCTGTTGTTGATTTACCCAATAAGACAAAAGTATTTGGACAGTATTATGGTCAAAAAATACAGAAGGATAAGAAAACTGACTATCAGGAAGACCCATCTGTCAATACCTTAAGTGTTGATAAAGATGCTATCAAGGAAATGGTACTGCAAATAGTTACTGGGAGCATCTTGATGACTACCAAGAGTAAAATAGACCCAAGCAGATGGTCTGGAGCAATGACTACATTGTATACTGAAAGGTTTGGTGCAGGTAAAGAGGCCCTCAGGAGATTTGATGAATGGGCTAAGGCATACCTTGAGTATTTGATGTGGAGCATAGAGGATGATGATTTGGAAGGAAAAGGTCTTGATATTACTGAAATGGCCTCAGTCTATGCCAGCCATGTCATACATGAGCTAGAAAAGTTACCTAGTAACATTTATATCGAAAGGTATATCAAATTCCTGAAAGATTATATAGTTTAAGAAAGAAAAGAAAAGTTATGAGTACAGAACAAGAATCAACAGGTAACCTGCTGCCAGTAAATTCCCCCACATTACTTATGGATGATACCACTAGCAGGTTCAGTTCAGCTATCTGGTATAATAAAATACGGGAGAAATCCATTACACTTGCAGGCATTGGTGGGATTGGAAGCTATGTAGGATTTCTGTTGGCACGAGTAAAGCCCAAGGCCATATTCATCTACGATGATGATACTGTGGATGAGGCTAATATGAGTGGCCAATTGTATGGATTAGAGGATGTAGGAAAGACAAAGGTAGGTGCACTTGCTGAAATGGTATCCAATTATGCTAATTATTATGGTATATGTGGTATTAGTGAAAGGTTTACCGCAGATACCAAAGCATCAGACATAATGATTTGCGGATTTGACAATATGGTAGCCAGAAAGAATTTCTTTCAGGCATGGAAGAATCATGTTCAGAGCAAACCTAGTGAGGAAAAGGCAAACTGCCTATTCATTGATGGTAGATTGGCTGCTGAGGAGTTTCAAGTATTGTGCATTAGAGGAGATGATGAGTATAATATCAATAGGTATGAATCACAATTCCTATTCTCTGATGAGGAGGCTGATGAGACAATATGTTCTTACAAGCAGACCACATTCTGTGCAAATATGATTGCATCATATATGGTAAATCTATTCGTGAACTTTTGTGCTAACCAGTGTAACCCTCCCATAGAAAGGGATTTACCCTTCTTTACAACTTATAATGCAGAAATTATGTATTTAAAGACTGAGTCATGACAGAAAACGCTAAGCAACTGGTACGGACAATCTTTGCGATACACAGGACAACACCTCCTTATTCTTCAGAATCTATTCCATTAACGGACAATGGTGTTAAGGTAGGAATATTAGTACGGAAAGATGAAGGTTTTCCACTAGTAGGCAATATTAATGGTCTTATAAGAGATAAGAATGGAGATGTGATAGTACCTTTGTATGAGCAAGGAGTTCCTATGAAGGTACAAACTTTTTATTCACTTCTGAGAAACTCATCAGGACAATATGGTATAAGGAAGTTCATTCTCTCAGGCACAGTATATTGGGCTAGTACAGGACTAATCTTGGATGAGGATTTGAATCCTTTATTCCTATGTACTATTGACCTTTCAGAGAAGGAGAAGACTAAATGCTATGTGAGTCCAAAGGTTTTTGAATCATCATCACCTCTAAGTAAAGGCATTGTATTCACTGTACTTAATGTCATGTATAATTACGGCATTATCACTTTACATGGAAAGATACAGAAGCCAGAGGTTATAATCGGTCCTATTGATAACATTGTCAAGCCCACTGTGCCCAGCAGTGTAGACGCCTTTAATGATGATGTGAATGACTTCTTGGCTGATAATGTAGATGTTGTAATGAGGCAATGGGAATAAGAGAGTATCTTGGTGATTGGATGAATGTCATAGATGAGAATGAGCTAATATCAATAATGCAGAATCTGAGAGGATTATATGCTACAAAGAAGATATGCCCCGAGCAATGTGACATATTCAAAGCTTTCAGGCTTTGTCCCTACAATAGCCTGAAGGCGGTATTTGTAGGCCAAGACCCATATCCGCAGAAAGGAGTTGCAACTGGTATATTATTTGGCAATAGGGCAGAGGTGGAGGAGAGCGAATTATCCCCATCCTTAAACATTGTTAAAGAAGCAGCAATCAATTTTGGAGTTCCGCATTATTGTATTACCTTTGACCAAACCTTAGAGAGTTGGGCAAGACAAGGGATATTGATGATAAACTCTGCACTTACAGTAGAGATGAATAAAGTCGGTTCACATACTATGATGTGGAGACCTTTTATATCTAAACTGCTGAGAAATATATCGGAGAATAACCTTGCTGGGGTATATGTATTATTTGGTAAACAGGCTCAGACATTCAAGCCTTATATCAATAGTAAGTCCAACTTTATTATTGAAGTTGAGCATCCTGCCTATTTTGCAAGGAATGGTACTAAGATGCCACACCAGCTATTTGCTGATGTCAGCAATAAGGTTAAGGAGATTTACGGAGTACCTATAGATTGGTACCAAGAATATTAATACAAAAAAAAAAGAAATGAAAAAAGCAGAAAGAAACTGTTTGTACCTCAAAAATGGAGAAGAGGTACACATTGGTGACATCCTTGTAAAAGGAGACAAACTCTATGTAGTAGATGAGGAAATCATTCCTGTTTTGATTGAACAAGGAGTTCTTTGCACAAAAGAGTCCCTTAGTGAGAAAAAGAAGGATGCAGATGACATTTCAAAGGATGATTTGGCTTTCTATGTCAATAAGGTTGCACAGAGATTTGGTTGGAAGCCAGCAAAGGCTTGCAACTATCTTAATACCATTGATTCCTGCTATCCAGCAGCAGCATTTGCCATGGTATTGAGGGAGATAGCCATTGAATTGGACAAGAAGTATGAAGACCATATCAGTAATAGTCCTGAGATTTATTCAATCTCACTTACAGATGGGAGAATCACCAAACTCTATAAGAGCAGTATCAGGAGTTACAAGAACTTTGCAGCATTCAGAACCATAGATGATGCAAAATTTGCTTGCAAGGTTCTGAGAGAGGTTCTTAAAGACATGTTCAGGGATGGTAAATAAGAAGATTAGGAATGCCACACAGAGTACCTCTGAAGGTATAACCTTTAAATCAAAGCTTGAGAGGAGTGTATATAACACTCTTCTTGAGCAAGGATTTGAGCCTAAGTATGAGCCAATTACATTTGTTATATGGGAAGGGTTTCGTCCTGAAATCCCATACTATGATAGAGAAACTGACCGTCAGAGGGATGTGAGATTAGCAACTATTGGTGGCAGCTCATCAAAGATGCTGGTCAGGAAGAAAGCAAGAATCATTAATGTACAGTACACACCAGATTTCTATTTCAAATACAATGACCTTAATGTTTACATAGAGGCTAAGGGAATGGAGAATGATGTATTCTATCTTAAGAAAAAGATGTTTATAAAGTACCTTAATGACCGGTATCTTGAGAAAGGAGAAAAGTCCATATACTTTGAGGTTTATACTAGGAAACAGTTGTTGCAGGCAATAGAAATTATTAAGAATTATGAACAAGAGTAGTTCCATAGATAGAATGAAGGATTTAATTCCCTCATTACCCGGCAACGATGTTGACTTGGCATTTAGGCTTTTGGATACCAGAGACTTTGAGTCTCTTCAGTCCTTGGTTAACTCATCAATCATTAGGACAAGGATTGCACTTGCAAGAGCAAACACCAAGGAAAAGTACCTGAAGGCTGACCTTGAGGGAATGAGGAAGTTGCAATCAGAGGTTGATGCCTATTATGAGGCACTCTATCCTTCATCAGATAATCTTGAAGAGTTTTATTATTAGATATGAAATCTTTAAAGGAAATAAGCTGGGATGTGGATGAGGCAACATATAGGGCAGACCCTGCCTTAAGTTACTCTACCATAGCAAGATATGAGAGGGAGGGGTTTAATAACCTAGATAAGCTGTTTGATAAGCTGGATACCCCATCCCTGACATTTGGTAGAGCTGTGGACAGCATCATTACTGGAGGACAGCCAGAATTTGATAAGGAATTTATGGTGGCAGAATACCCATCAATTCCTGACTCTATTGTGAGGATAGTAAAGTCCCTGTTCAGTCAATATAAGGATTCCTGTGATAACCTGAGCAGTATTCAGGATGCTAGAATTATCAAAGAGACTGAGGAACAGGGTTATCAAATGAATTGGAGACCAGAGACTAGAGCTAGGGCAATTAAGGAAAAGGGATATGAATACTATAATCTGTTATTTGTAGCAGGTAATAGGACTATACTTGACACACAGACCTACCAAGATGTGTGCAATGCAGTAAGAGCATTGAAAGAGAGCAAATCCACTCAATTCTACTTTGCAGAGGACAATCCATTTGAACCAGACATTGAAAGATTCTATCAGTTGAAGTTCAAAGGAGAGTTCAATGGTGTAAAGTATAGAAATATGGCTGACTTAATCATAGTCAACCATAAAGAGAAGTGGGTAAAGCCAGTAGATTTGAAAACAAGTTCCCATACAGAGTGGGATTTTTATAAATCCTTTGTAGATTGGAATTATCAAATTCAGGCAAGACTATATTGGGCTATTATAAGGCAGAATATGGATAAGGATGAGTACTTCAGTAGTTTTAAGTTGCTTGATTATGACTTTATAGTAGTCAATAGGAGGACACTTACTCCACTGGTGTGGAGGTGCCCTTTTACTCAGGTAGAAGGTACACTTAGGTTTGGAAGAGATGGTCAAATCATTATGAGGAGTCCTTTTGAGATAGGAAGAGAACTCTCTTATTATCTCACTTCAAGACCAAAAGTACCTATTGGCATCGAGTTATCAGCATCTAATAACCTTGAAGGGTGGTTAAACACTTTGTAAAAAAAAAAAGTATGCAAGTAGTAAAAAGAGATGGAAGTAGAGAGGAGTTCAATATAGACAAGATTGCTACAGCAGTTGCAAAGGCATTTGAGTCCTGCCATAAGGAGATGCCTCAGTACATAAAGCCAATGATTGATGCCTTATTTGGCACACTAGAAGGAGATGTGATAGGTATTGAGGAGATACAGAATCATGTGGAAGATATTCTCATGAATGAGAGATTCTTTGACGTGGCAAAGAGCTATATTATCTATAGGGAACAGCACAAACAGGCTAGGTTTATCAAGGAGAGGATTGACTATATGAATAAGTATAGCCAATCTGATGAAAATGCTGCCTCTTCTTCAGAAACAGATGCAAATGCAAATGTGACTGTGAAGAATGTTGCCAACCTTGAAGGTGAGGTATATAAGACTACTAACAGGGTTATACAAAGGCAAAGAATGAAAGACAAGCTGAATGAGATGTATCCTGAAGTAGCTAAGAAGTATGAAGAGGATTTGAACTCTCATGTTATTTATACACATGATGAAGCAACCACTCCTGTCTTGAAGCAGTATTGTATGGCTGTGAGTCTGTATCCTCTTATGATGGAAGGAGTTGGCAATATTGATGGTATCACTCCAACACCTCCTAATGACCTGCAATCATTCAGTGGTCAAGTAACCAATCTTATCTTCTTGCTATCTTCTCAGTGTAAAGGTGCAGTGGCAGTAGGTGAATACTTTATTGCCCTTAACTATTACATTGTGCAGGAATTTGGTCCTAATTGGTATGAAAAGTTGGATGTAGTAACTACTACAGACCATTGCAGTAAGCAGAGGACTGTAAGAGATGCCATATATAAAGCATTCAAACAGTTTATCTATGGTGTAAATCAGCCTGCTGGTAATAGGTCATATCAAAGTCCATTAAGAAATTTGGTACTTTCAAATAAATTTTATATCTTTGCAGCATAAAATAATTTATAATTATGGCTGCACATAGAAAAGATTTAGATGATAGTACTATTATTGACTTGTATTTACAAGGTAAGTCCTCAACTGAAATAGCAAAACAGTTTGGGACTTCTCATAGAACAATCTTGTTAAGATTAAAAAAGCATACTATAGAGAGAAGAACTCTATCAGAGTCACAATGGAATTTCAAATCCAAAGAAATTCCTAAAGACTTTAGCAATAAAGAAGTCATGGAAAGATTATATTTGAAAGAGGGTCTTTCAAAGAAAGAGCTTGGTATTAGATATAATTGTGACCCTTGTGTTATTGATAGAGTTCTGAAGAACTTAGGTATTAAAATTAGGAATAATTCAGAAAGCAAGGTAGGTCTGATGACAGGAGATAATCATCCTAATTGGAAGGGTGGAATTTCTACACTATCTCAAAGAATTAGAGAATATTGTAGTAATGACTCTCTGAAAAAGGACATACTTTGCAGAGATGGCAATCAATGTGTTATATGTGGTAGTAAAGATAGCCTACATGTACATCATTTAATTCCATTTAAGTCTATTCTTAATAGAATTATTATACAAAATTATCCATTATCACCAGTAGATGATGCAGATAAATTGTACGAGATTGCTGTTAAAGACAAAGAGCTGAATAATCCTAATAATCTAATAACAGTGTGTTCTATGTGCCACCATAAAATACATGGTCAGTTGTAGGTGGACTATAAACCCCTTGAATTGCTGGAACCCTAAGTCATAAGATATGGCAATCAGCAGCCAAGACCAATTTATTGGTAAGGTTCAACGACTATTCCTTTATGGAAGTACACTCAAGTGAGTGGAAGCTGGGGGTACTCATTTTTTGAGTAATGATATAGTCTGAACTTATAGGAAACTATAAGAAGTTCATAAGAGAACTGCATAGAATTAACGACTCTATGTGAACATAATGTTACAAATGTATCTTATTATGACCACACATATTTTGATTCTCTGTTTGGAGAGTTCTATTATCCTGATGGAACCAAGCCCCAATGGGAGGCAATAGATTGCCTGCAAAGGCTGTTTATGAAGTTCTTCAATAAGTTAAGGACCAAGCAGATACTTACATTCCCTGTAGAAACTATGGCTATGGTGTATGACCCAAAGACCAATGATATTATAGATAAGGAGTATAAGGATTTCACTGCTGAAATGTATGCAGAGGGTCATAGCTTCTTCACCTATATTTCAGATAGTGCTGATAGTCTCGCATCTTGCTGTAGATTGAGAAATGAGCTTGCAGAGAATACCTTCAACCCTACAAGTGGGTTGACTGGTGTTATGACTGGTAGTTGCAATGTAATCACTCTTAACATGAATAGAATCATTCAGAACTTTCACAGTATGGTCAGAGGTAATGACTTTGGGTGTTTTAATTCTAGTGAGTTCAAGAGGTACCTAACAAGTATTCTCGAAAGAGTCTACAAGTATCATATAGCCTTCAAGACCATGTTATATGAAATGGAAGAGAGAGGAATGTTTGCAGCTTCAAATGGAGGATATATCCATATCAGCAAATTATACTCTACCATAGGTATTAATGGTCTGAATGAGGCTGCTAGGTTCTTGGGGCTTGAGGTAAGTAACAATGAGGAATATATCAAATTCCTTCAACTTGTACTTGGAACTATTAAAGAACAGAATAAGATACATTCCATACATGATAAAAGCAGGCCATTCCTATTTAATTCTGAGGTAGTACCTGCTGAGGGATTAGGAGGAAAGAATTATAACTGGGATAAGGAAGATGGCTATTGGGTCCCAGAAGATGAGAACCTGTATAACTCATACTTCTATAATGCACATGATGATACCTCAGTGCTTGATAAGTTCATTCTTCATGGAAGACAGACTTACCAATATACTGATGGGGGAAGTGCAGCCCATATCAATCTTGAAGACCATCTCAGCAAGGAGCAGTATCTCAAGCTTATAGCTTTTGCTATAGCTAATGGAACTAACTACTTCACATTTAATATTCCTAATAGTAAGTGTGATACTTGTGGTTACATTACCAAGCATCCTATTACTGAATGCCCTAAGTGCCATAGCAAGAACATTACCCAATACACAAGGGTCATAGGGTATCTGAGACCTATAAAGAGCTTTGGTGAAGACAGACAGATAGAGGCAGGAAGGAGAGTATATGGAAAGATGGATTAGTATGGTAGCAGTGGTTCTTGTAGTTCTGAAGCTATGTGGTGTCATTAGTTGGCCATGGTGGCTAATCCTAAGTCCTTTATGGATTCCACTACTATTGTTGGTAGGACTGTATCTTGCAATAATAATTACATCACGTGGAAAATTATGTTGAAATATGTAGATACTAAGATAGTTTTTGCAGAGGTACCAAATGAAGTTACTTTAGCCATAAATATCTCTAATTGTCCATGCCATTGTAAGGGCTGCCATAGCCCTTACTTGGCAGAGGACATTGGGGAAATATTGGATGAAGATGCTTTAGAGGAGATGGTACTTGCCAATAAGGGTATTACCTGCATTGCATTTATGGGTGGAGATTCAGACCCTGAGAGCATAAACAGGCTTGCAGAGTTTGTAAAGAAGAAACGTAGCATGGGCTTAAAAGAGTGGAACAATATAAAGGTTGCATGGTATAGTGGCAGGGATATTCAGGCTGATGAAATTGACCTGAAAAACTTTGACTATATCAAACTTGGCCCATATATGGAAGAGTATGGCCCACTTACAAGAAGGGGCACAAATCAAAGGTTCTACTGGGTATGCAAGGCAATACATGAATATCCTGATTTGAAAAAAGAAGAGAGGTATTATACTATAGATATGACAAGTGAATTTTGGAAAGATGAGACTAAAGATTAAAGTAAAAGTATTGACTGGAGGATGTATGCCTTCAATTAGTGAAAAGGGAGATTGGATTGATTTGAGGAGTGCTGAAACAGTTGAATTGAGTGCTTCTCAGGCCAACACATTAAAGAGGAGAACTGTTAATGGAGTAGCAGAGGCTCATAGGGAGGTAAAGATACCTGTTTATTATATTCCTCTTGGAGTAGCAATAAAGCTGCCAAAGGGATTTGAGGCTATAATAGCCTCCAGAAGCAGTGCTCCTGATAAATTGAAAGTGTTTATCCCTAATGGAGAGGGTATAGTAGACAACAGTTATAGTGGCAATGCAGACGAGTGGCATTATATATGTTCTCCTATGGAGAATACTACCATTAATAGTGGTGATAGGATATGCCAGTTTAGGATACAGCTTAGTCAGAAGGCTACTATATGGCAGAAGCTTAAGTGGTTGCTTAGCTCTGGTATTGAGCTTGTAGAGGTTGATGATTTGGGAGAAGAGAATAGAGGAGGATTTGGTTCTACCGGAGTTAAATAATAAAAGAAAAGCATGGAAGATGTTTATATTGGAACTATTAATTACGTTTACTATAGTAGTTTTTGTAGCTTTGATTGTCAATGCAGTCGAAGACCATAAAAGGAATGGTGAGCCTCATATGTCATTCAAAGAGTCGATGGACTTGGTGGAGTTGCCCATAATAACTTTCTATAATAATGGAAAGAAATTGAACTTCCTGTTAGATACAGGAGCCAATAACTCTATAATCAACAAGTCTGTTATCAAGGATTTGGATTACAAGGAATGTACTGAAAACTTGGATACCTTTGGTATAGACGGAGAGGTTAAATCAAGCATGCCTACATGTACCATGGAAGTCAAGTATAAGGATAATTCCTTTGAAGATACTTTTACCATACTTAATGTGGATAGTGCATTCAGGCAGGTTAAGGAAGATTCAGGTGTTCAATTACATGGCATATTGGGAAGCCTGTTTTTTCAGAAGTACAAATATGTGATTGATTTCAAATCATTGGTAGCCTATATTAGGAAATGATATACTATGTTACTGGACAGAGGGAATTATTTGAGTACCCAGGTGCTAAGTATAAGTGTATAACTGTAGAGGAGTCATTTGAAGTACTGAATCCATTAAGTATTGTAGGACTCGATACTGAGACTACAGGGACTGAGATATGGACAGGTAGACTGCTTCTTCTCCAACTTGGAAATAAGGAAGACCAAGTGGTGATAGATTGCACAACTGTTGATATTAATCAGTACAAGGACTATCTTGAAAGTAATAGGCTGTTCATCATCCACAATGCAAAATTTGACTTGAGATGGCTGTATAAGGAACACATTGTAATTAGAAATGTCTATGACACTTATTTAGGTGAGAAGATTCTATTCCTTGGATTTCCACCCGGCATTGTATCCCTGTCTTTACAGGCATGTTGTGACAGGTACCTGCATGTTTATTTGGATAAGACTGTGAGAGGAAAGATACATGCAGGTGTAACAGAGGAAGTCATAGTCTATGCAGCAAATGACGTAGTATATCTTGAGGATATAATGAATGCCCAAATGAAGATAATAGCACAGAGGGGACAGCAGAATGCTCTTGAAATAGAGAACAAGTTTGTAAGAGTCCTTGCATATATTGAATTTTGTGGCATTAGACTTGACCCATCTAGGTGGAAAGCTAAAATGGTCAAGGATAAGGAGAGGTTAAGGGTTGCAGAGCAGAGGCTTAATGATTGGGTTATCAAGTATGTGTTAGACAAGAATGACCCTTCCCTAATACAAAGGAATTATGATTCCCATAAAAAGGGCAAGCCTGCCAAGCTCAAAGAGGGTGTATATGTTGCAATCCCTGCACCCTCCTTATTCTCTGAGTTTGATACAGGACCTCAATGTATTATTGATTGGAGTAGTTCCAAACAGGTAATCAGGCTATTCAAGGAACTTGGATTTGACTTGTTGGTCAAGGATAAGAAGACAGGTAAGATGAGGGAGTCTGTAGAGTCCAAGTATATAGAAATGCAAAAGGATAAAAGTGATATTGTTCCCTTATACCTTGAGTATTCGGCAGCTTTTAAAGTAGTGACATCTTTTGGTCAGAATTTCCTTGATGCCATTAATCCAGTAACACAGAGAATCCATCCAACATTCAATCAAATGATGGATACAGGGAGGTTATCTTGCGGTTCAGGAGGAAAGGGTAGAGGAGGCAAGACAAAAGATGATGACATTGCAGAAGAGGATGAGGATAAGAATACCACTACACAGACAAATGATAAAAGTGTCAATATCCAGCAGCTTCCAGCCACAGAGGAGACAAGGGCAGCATTTGTGCCTGAAGAGGGTCACTTGCTGGTAGACTGTGATTATGGGGACCAAGAAGGACATGTGTTCACTGAACTATCCAATGATAGGGAATGGATTGCATTCTATAATGACCCTAATGAGAGAGATGGGCATTCCTTTGTAGCCAAGATGTGTTTCCCCAAAGACCTTGATGGTATTGAGGAAGGGCAGGTCAAGAAGGTGAGAAAAGACCTTAGGGATTTGGCTAAGAAGGCAAGGTTCTGTTTCAATTATAATGGCCAGGCTCCTACAATGGCAGCTAATTGTAATATTCCTGTGGATTTTGCTACTGAGATTCAAAATAACTACTTCAAGAGATTTAATGGTATAGCAAGCTATTTCAAGGTACAAAAGAGGGATATGTGGGATAGGGGCTATATCCTAATCTCAAAGATAACCGGATTAAGGGCATACATCTATGACTACCCTATACTAAAAGGTATAGAGAGAAGAAAGAATAGTATGGGAGATTCTTTTTGGGATATATACAAAGCTGCAAGAGATAGTGGCAGAGTAATATCCGAGATTCCTCCATCTATCATGCAAGAGATTGCAAAGAAGTTTGCTCAAGGAGTCCCTATTGAGGAGATAGCTATCAGATACTCATATAAAGTCAAGAAGGCAGGTAAGGTAGAGGAGAAGTTTATTGACATTAACAGGGAGACTGTATATGTGTCAGTGATGAAGCACTTGTGGAAAAGAAAAAGTGCATCTGACAGTCAATCATGCAATTACCCTTCACAGGGTACTGCTGCTGCCATGACCAAGATAGCTGGCATTAAATACTTCAATCATCTTGTGGATGATGGGCTTATATTTAAAGTTCTGATTCCCAATGATGTTCATGATGAGTATCTAATTGAGCCTCCTGAAGAGATAGCTGAACAGGAAGCCAAGAAGTTAAGTGAATGTATGGAGTATGCAGCATCTATCTTTTGCAAGAAGGTAACTATCAAAGCTGTGCCTGAGATTGCATCATGTTGGGTTCATTGAGATTTAAGTAATTAATAAAGTGAAGAAATGGAAGTAACAATAAACAAGGAATATCAGAGCCTCATTGATAGGTTGGATGCAGCTATTACTGCATATAAAGATTCTGGTAGGACAGAAATTGGCCTTTCTCTCTTAAAAGGGGTAAAGGAAGGAATCAGAATGTTAGGCAGCAGACCTAAACTGGCTGAAAGTGTGGAGAGGTTCACTGAGATTACCAATAACATGGCTAAGACTTATGCAGCCAAGAATCATGACTATGGTAATAGCTTTGACAAGTCTCTTGATAAATTTGGCATTGTAGCATCAATAGTAAGGATGGGAGATAAGATGAATAGAATCGAGTCTCTTACAAATAAGGAAGCAAAGGTTAATGATGAATCTGTTAAAGATACTCTTCTTGACCTCGCAAATTATGCTATAATGACTGTTATGTGGTTAGATAAAACTAGGAAGGGTGCTGAATAGCATCCTTCCTTTTCTTTTATTTAGAAAGGAAAGTTTATGAAGGTAGAACTAGAAAATATCTTGGACATTGGTACTGAATTGTACAGTCTTGATGAAAACTTCAAGATTAAGAGGAAAGTTGTAGTGAATATACGAAGTGTTTTTGAGCAGAATGTAAGTCATTCTCCAGAAATTCATACTACTTACAAAGTATCCAATACAATGAGTAATTGTTATGCTACAGATGTAAGGGATTCTGAAATAGGAAAGTCTTGGTTCACTTCCAAGTCTGATTTACTCAAGAAAATAGCTGAGCAATTATGACAATAGCAGTAGATTTTGATGGAACTTGTGTTAAACATAGGTATCCAATGGTAGGAGAGGATGTTGATGGTGCTGTTTCTGTCTTGAAGGAGTTAGTAAGAAAGGGGCATAAGATTATCCTATATACCATGAGGAGTGGGGACACATTGGATGATGCTATAAGTTGGTTCATAGACAATGACATTGAACTATGGGGAATTAACAGGAATCCTGAACAATATGGATGGTCCTCATCTCCCAAAGTATTTGCTAACCTGTACATAGATGATGCAGCTTTGGGTATTCCATTAATTGAGCCTGAAGATGATAGAGACTATGTAGATTGGAACAGGGTTAGAGACATACTGATAACAAAGAATGTGATATGACAGAGAAACAATTAAAGTGGCAAAAGAGGAGTAGAATCCTTTGGAGATTGAATGGTATGGTAGGATTCCCTTTTGAGGAAGGAGTACTTACACCCCTTGAACATGAAAGGCTCAATGCTGCATTTAGTATCATCAGGGGAGTAGTCCAAGATTCAGTAGAATCAAGTATAGAATTAGGCTTTAATGCTAAGAGGAGGTGCACCTTTGGTGTTTGTAGAAAGCCTGCTATTGAGGGAAGTGAGTATTGTAGAGAACATAAAGAATATATGGAGGAAAGACAATGCCAAAGATAATTATATGCCAAGGAACACGAAGTAGTGGCAAGACTGATTGGACTAAGCAATGGGTACTTGAAGACCCTGAGCATAGGGTAAGGTTCAGTGATAGTGACATTAGGGATATGCTTGGAAAGCATCAGGCTCCTGAAAGAGAAGTGCTGGTTAATGCTATGAGAAGGCAGTTCATTGTCGCTGCCCTCAAGAAGTGCTATGATGTAGTTATAGATGGTACCCTCAAGCCTCATGAGAATGATTTTGTTAGGAGATGTGTAAAGGCTCATAATAGTACTGTAGATGAGCTACGGAGTCTTGGTAAGTTGTCACCTCAGGATGATACTAGGTATAGTATTGAATATAAAGACTCTATTGTACCACTTCAAGAGTCCACTGATGAGGATGCAACTACAGCTACTTATAAGAAGACATACAAATTTATTGGGACATGGTAGCATTTATAATAATTTTCTTCTATATTCTACCTTTCATTGTCTGCACACTATTAGGAAGGTACTATAATAATGTAGAGTTTCTTGATAAAACAAGTAATGACCAAGTAGAGGGGTATGTGATATTTTCTATGTTTCCTATCCTTAATATAATTACGATAGTTGTTGGCATATTTTACATTACCAAAGACTTCATCAGAGGTGTAGGAACAAAATAGGCAGATGAGACAATATACATCAAGGGAGTTTATAAGGATAGTAAAATTTAATGGTTTCCGCTATAGCAGACATAGTGGAGACCATGCTATCTATGTAAATGACAAGGGAAGGCATATTAGCATACCTAGGAATCTTGAATGTGTAATTGCTCGAAGACTAATTAAAGAGAACAACTTGGTAACAGACTTCAAAAAGAAAAAGAAAAAAAATGACTGAGAGTGGATATTATCCTCCGGGTGCAGATACTGAGGATGCACCTTGGAATCAGGTTGACAATCCTGAAAGGGAAATTGAGGTTACAGTAAGTGTCACACTTAGTAAGACTGTTAAGATTAAAGTATCCGATTATAGCATAACTGACTCTGGAAAGGACGAGGATGGTGAGTATTTTGAGGATATAGACTACTCTAAATGTGACCTTAAAAGGGCAGTAGAAGAGCAAATTACACTTCCACAAGATGCCTACAAATATGTAAAGGGAGAATTTGATAATGACCAATACAATGACCTTAAAGGTTGGTGTGTTGATGATTTTGAAATTGTCCTTGATTAACTTTTATTAACCAATATTCCTTGATTCTCTTTCCTATTATACTTATCTTTGCTTATTATATATTTAGTATAGTATGGAAAGAAAATATGTTTGTATTGATTGTGGGAAAGAATTTATAGTAGAAAGTAGGAGAGCTACACATGCTAAGAGATGTCCTGTTTGTAGAAAACTTCATAGAAGAAGTTATGATAAACAATGGAAAATAAATAAAAGACTGCTTGACCCTGAATATGCTGCTAATATGCAAAATTCTTATGTAAAGAAGAAATTTTTAGAAGACCCTATTTCTTTTTATAAACATAGAATGTTTATAGCAGCTAAAGCAAGGGCTAAGAAATCTAATTTACCTTTTAATATATGTGAAGATGATATAGTAATCCCTACAGAGTGCCCTGTTTTAGGTATTAAACTTAATCTTAAAATACCTAATAGGGGAGATAGAGGAGATAATTTAAGAAACTATGATTCACCTTCTTTAGATAAAATTATTCCCTCACTAGGATATGCTAAAGGAAATATTTGGGTTATTAGTTATAGGGCAAACACAATTAAAAATAATTGTACTTTTGAAGAAATACAAAAGTTATATGAGGCATTACTAAAATTGGAAGTTAATTCCTAGTAAAAGTAATAATATGATAGACAATTTTGAATTAATCAAGCCTTTATTCTATTTCAATGAGGCAAACAATATGTTCTTTCATTGTCAGATAGTACGAAGGGCTAAAGACCACAAGCCTGATAAGGTCAAAGAAGGTGCTATTAAAACCTACTTCATTAGAAGCAGGGAGCATCTTGAGAGTTTGAGGGAAGAAATTATACTCCTTTGTGAACATTATGGAGCAAGGGCATATATTAACGTGACTGGGAAGGACTTTGAGGCTGTCAATAAACACATGTTAGCTGCATTGGCTAATAATGTTTGTTTGAATAATATGTCGGCTGTGAATCCCAGAAAGGTACTTAATAGTGCTGCTGGTACAATCAAATCCAGATTGTCCAAGTGGATTATAGATATTGATGATTTAACTTTGAAAAAGCCTATAGTTGAGTGGTTAGAGCACTATTTCAATGTTAATGATGACTATTTATATGCCACTATTCCCACAGTTCAAGGGGAACACCTGATAGTAAAGCCTTTTAACTCAGGAAAGTTTGAGGCAGATTTTCCTGATGTAGATGTTCATAAGAACTCTATGGGAACATTGCTCTACTATCCAAAGGTCTTGGACAGACCAAAGTATTGTTGCAGTGAATGTGGTGGCACTAATATCCAAGTGCAAGCATGGATAAACCCTAATACTGGGCAGGTCACGGACACTCTTGAGAGTAATGATTGCTGGTGTGAAGATTGTAAAGACCGCACTAAACTTAAGCAAATATGAGAGCAGTAGTGATAGAGGATTTTAATGGAAGCATTGAACTTGTAAGAGACCCTGATACATGTGATGTATTGGTATTTGAGGACTTGGAGTCAGCATGGGAGGAAGCTAACAGATGTCAGAATGGAATAGTAGCAATGCTTAGTACATGAATCTTGAGGATAGAATAATGGAAGAGGCAAGCAAGGGTAATTACAATAAGGTATATGCCCTTGCCTTACTCTATTTATGTAAGAAATATAAAGAAGGAATATGAAACTTGTAGAAATTAAACTTTACCTCATAAGCTACATTGGTAAGCTTGGGTTTGAAGATACAGTGTTTATAGAGGCTGATAGTATCTCTGAGGCTGAAAAGCTATTCGATGAGAATTTTCATAAACGCAAACTAATTGGAGTCAGAGAGTATGGTATAAGGGCCTTGAAAAAGACTGCCGGTTAAAAAAAAAAGAAAGAAAATGGATAATTTTAAAGTTTCCTTGGTCAAGTACATGTGCCCAATCTGCGGAGGAGTAGCTGAAGAGGCAATTGTGACAAACACTCGCCTTACAAAGGGGGCTGCTTCTAAGGTAGAGAGGTTGAATGGGAAGGCTATAGGATTTTCTGACCATGCCTGTAAAAAGTGTTCTGAATATAAAGACAAAGTTGTGTTTTTTATTGGAATAGACTTAGAGAACTCTCCTAGTGAAGAAGTATATAGGATAGGGCAAGTTGTTGGGGTAAGAAATGGTGCTCCTTTAATTGCACACTTCAGTAAGTATATACGTTCCTTGAAGGACGGAACTAGATTCTGTTTTATTGATGAATTAGCAGGAAAGAAGATAGGATTATGGAATTAATAAGTAAAATATTTAGGCACAATGAAATTGATTAAACCATCATTTGAGATACGGGAACAACCTTCTGGACTTGAAGGAGTATATAAACAGATAGAGGGAGCAGGTAGAGTATGCTATAAGTCAGAAGACAAGATAGCAGAAGGCACTGCTAAAGCATTTGTGGATAGAATGATTAAGTCTGGTCATGGTGCTATGTTAGAGCATGGTACAGTATATCTTAAAGTATTCAATGTTATTGAAAACTCTGAGCTGATTGATAAATATAAGTCTAATAAGTATTCAGTAGTTAAAGAAGGAACAGAGGTATATAATTGTCATGGTGATATACTTTATGGAGGTTGTAAGTGCATTACTACTAACTACAGAGTATTGGTAGAGAATGGCTGGCTTGATGACTTAAAGTATATCTGTAAACCTACAGAGTTCCATGAGAAGAGAATCACTGTACACTTTGTATGTGATAGAGGTGTATCACATGAGTTTGTAAGGCATAGAGTAATGTCTTTTGCTCAGGAAAGTACAAGGTATTGTAACTATTCTAAGGATAAGTTTGGCAATGAATGCACATTCATATACCCTAATTGGTTCAATAAGTACTTTGAAGATAATTATTCAAATCTTAATATTAGAGATTGGCAGACAGGATTAGATATAGCTTGTGCAGAGACTAACTGGATATATGCTATGTTATATGCAGAAAAAGCCTACTTTAGTAGTATAAGTAACGGGATGAAACCTCAACAAGCAAGGACAGTATTACCTAATTCTTTAAAAACAGAATTAGTAATGACAGGGTTTGTATCTGATTGGAAACATTTCTTCGAGTTAAGATGTTCTCCCAATGCACATCCTCAGGCAAGAGAATTGGCTATTCCTCTGCAAGAGGAGTTTATTGCAAGAGGATATATTAATAACTAAAAAAAAAGAATGAGTTTACTAGGAAAGAAGAAAGTGATTAATCCCACTCTGTTCAATGACAGGCTGGCATCTATCAAGGCTGTATTCAAAGCTGCACATGAGAATGCAAGCACCCTCCATGCAGAGATGGAAGAGGATGTTAAAAGCAAAAGTGCTCAGATAGAGTCCCTACAACATGACATTGAAACCATCAATGCTTGTAAGGAGGAAACTGAGAAGTTTATGGAAAACATATCTAAACTTATTTAAACAATGAGGACAAATCTAATTAAGCCTAAGAATTAAGGCAAGGAGGCAGAAGAAGTCTATGGCCACTGCCTATAAAGAAGCTCTCGAGTTTGTTCAAAGCAATCCTATAAAGGATTATACTGAAGGAGAGGACAGGGTATTGAGGGGCTTCAAGATTCAGTTTGTCTCAAGAGATGGCAAATACAGGTGTATGGATATGGACATTGAGAAGACTGAAAAGGATACAGGAGAGAGGTTGGTAAACATTAACACCATATCTCAACTTATCTACAATGGAGTAAAATATACAGTTGAGTAACTTTGCAAGGAGGAGTAAGTTAATCACTTATTCCTCCTTAACTTTCTATGCAGCACATTGCATATTAAAATTAAATTTCTTACCTTTGCACAAAATAATACTTTTAATTATATGAGTTGTTTAACTATAACACCAAGAATTAAAGAATTAGCTAAAAAGTTTCCTAATGAGACAGAACAATCAGTACTCAATCTGGTTGGTATGTGGCAGGAAAAGAATAGTAAGTCTATTGAGGATATTCCATCAGGAAGTGAACTTAATGATTTCATTAAGGAGCTTAGAAGTGGAGAAGCTGTTGAACAGCTTGATGAAGCACTTGGTAGTTCTTTTGACACTCCAAGGATTACTTCTATTGAGGAGCAGCAAAAGGTGGACTTACTCTTTGACCCAGCAACAAGAAGGGATAGAGTAGCACTTATTGCAAGACTCTTCAGTAATGAAGTTGATAGTGCCCTACAGGAGATGACTGATTCTTTGAAGAGAAGAATTGATAATGTAAGTGGTGTAGAGAAAGAGGGATTGCAGGCTGAGCTTAATAGCTTGGACAGACTCTCTGCCATAAGGAAATATACACCTGCTGGTATATTTAAGAGAGTAGCCAATATCTTCAATTCTTATGTGCAAGATACTGAAGAAGGCAGAACCCAGCAGGAACTTAATGCAATCAACTCCATGAAAGGTGCTGATAAGTTTTCTGATGAGCAGAAGCTGGAAGCTGCTAAGAAGAAAGCTGCCTACAAGAATCAGGAATACAAGAAGATAGTTGATGACCCTTATGTCTATAAGGCTCTTGCTGAGGAAGCAAGTACATTGCTTGTAATGACAGAGGGTATTAGAATAGACCCCAATTATATTGCACCTGCTGATGCAAACCTCAATAATGATGACCCAGAAGGTAATAGCGAAGTGGATAATGAGGCAGAAGATTGGAGACAAGAAGAGGCTTATAAAGATGGCTGGATGACCAATTTCAGACAAGTAAGTTCTCATGAGTCACTGTCACAGGCTGTAAGAAAAGTAATCAGACAAGTACCTAAACTTGACTATAGAGGTAAATATGAAAAGGATGATTTGGGTTTCACAAGATACCTTGATGCAGACTATGTCCATGCTACCTTCATTGACAAGTTAAAGGATATGATTAACTCTGATGATATGATTCCTCTCATGGAGGATTTACAAAAAATCAAGCCTTGGGTAAAGCAGGTTACCAAGCTTATTCAAGGTGATGAGACTTTGTTCTCTCAATTCTATCAGGACTTCAGGAAGGATTATATGCCTTATTGGATTCAGAAGAAGAGGATAATGCCTGATGGTACACTCAAGATGGAGACTATTGCCATTAATAAGCCTGAAGGTGTGTATTACCTTCTTGATGCTTGGAGGGATAATTATGAGAATGGAGTACAGCTTGATGATGATAGCATATACGAAAAGAATGGAGAAATAAATAGGGATAATGCAGCCAAAGGATTACAATGGACTGAGACATTAAATAATATGTTTCAGAACCTTGATACAGAGTCCAGACTTCAACTCTTGGAAAGAGAGGATGTGTGGAATACCATAATGAAGTTGCTTCACATGTTAGGTATTGATGCTAACCCCTCTGTATTAAAGACTTCATTGACTAATATAAAGACTGCTACGGGGATTACATTTACTGACCCTATCACGCTTCTATTACCTCAGTTAAACATTATATTTAGTGGAGTTGCTGGAGGTAAAGTGCAGGATAAGGTGGATGAGAATGGAGCAGTTAAGAGAGGAGACCTTATCAATACCTTTGGTTCTGCCTATAATACAATTGCAAGTATGATGGCAGAAGTAACTGAAGATGCCATAGAAAGTAGTGTAAGGGAGAATGACAAATCCTATTATTCCCATGTTACCCCCAATTATTTAGGTAAGCTGATTAAGAACCTCAAGAATGTCATGAATGACAAAAAGAGATTTGAACAGTTTATGCAGACAGAGTTCAAGGACTATGAATGGTTTTACAAGGATGGGCACTGGAGAAATGACTGGCTAAGGCAGATTGAAGAATCAGAGGAGCTAAGAAAAGGACTCAGTCATAAGGTGGTATTGAACTCCGATAAGGTAGATTATACCAACTGGGATGACCTAGATTATACTTTAGCACTTCTAGTGGAATATTGGGGTGACCCTGATTCTGCCAAATCTAGCATAAAGTATGCTTGGTACCATGTACCTATCCTCTCAGATAGTCCCTCTGCCGAGTTTATCAAATTCAGAAAGTACACCACAGGAGATGTATTGGATGAGAATGGCAAGAAGAGGTCCTATGATGATGTTATCCTTGATAAGTTAGTAGACTTGGTTAATCAGGAATATGACAGAATCATGCTGGTCAGAGAGAGGGATGAGGCATATCAGAGAGGTGATAGAAGCGTTGAGCCTATAGCAAACTATGATATTGTCAGGAAGAAAGATGGCTCTATAAAAAGTCTTGGAGGTGCAGAATTTAAGTTCCTGCCTACTCTTAATAATATCAAATATGACAATGGGGAAGCCTTCATTGACAGACTTAACAGGCTTAGAAATGAAGGCACAGGTGCTGAACTTAGACTGTTTCTAAGAGAAACACTTAATGACATGATGGAAGATGGTTTTGAACAAACCTACAGGGATTGGATGGCAGTAGGTCTACTTGATGAGCTTCCTAATGGCAAATACAAGTACTTGCCTTTTGAAGGACAGTCCAAGCAAAACAGCATAACTGCAAGAGCACTTATCAAAGCTAAAGATGCTTTGGGTTCTCTATGGAACACCAATATGGAACTCTTACTTAGAGCCTATAACAATAATAGTGCTTTTGGTACCAGAGAAGCAAACAACTTGATGGGGCAGATTAGTAATTTACTCATAGATAAGGCTACAAGAGGTGAGATGGAATTGAAAGATGCCCAATCAATCTCAAGGAGCCTATTTGTAAAGAACAATGCTAAAGATGCTCTCAGAGAGTATTATTGGAATAGTAAGTTAGCTACTTCACAGATTATCCAACTTACTACCGCTGACCTTGCTTTCTACAAGAACCTTGAGGACTTTCAGAAGAGATATAAGGAGGTTCATGCTCCTGCCCTCAGACTGAATACTAAAGCTACTTATAAAGGTGAGAGAATTGGCAGGGATTGGGAAAGAACTATTTACTTGAAGGATGATGAAATAGTGTCTTCTGTACTTGAAGATATTAGGACTGTGCTTGATGAAAGGGTCAGAAAGAATGAGATGACCAAGACAGACAGGGATAATATCATTAGCAAGTTCAGAAATGTGAATGTAGCAGATGCCCAAGCTTATAGAAGCCTGAGTTCTTATAGAGCTATTCTAGGAATGTCAGGACAGTGGACAGATGATATGGAACAGGCATATAACAATTTCAAGAATGGAGATTGGAATATAAAGGACTTCAATATCATTTGGCAGACCAAGAAGCCTTATGTCTATACACAAGTCAACAATAACAGTGGGGTTGAAGGGCATACTGGAATCAAAACCCCTGTGCAACATAAGAACTCAGAGTTTCTGTTACTTGCAATGCATGAGTTGGTAGCTGGCCCATTAGGAAGGTCAAGCAAGCTAAAAGCCATAAATAGGTTTATGGAGGATAATCAGATTGATGTGGTACAGTTTGAATCCACCACTAAGGTTGGGAAACAAGGTGTCATAGATTTGAATGATGTAAGTACAGAGGACGAAGTCACCCAAAGACTAAAGGATACTACAGGTATCGGATTTGGTAATGAGAATCCTAATGTAGTACATAAGGTATCTTATGAGGATTATGGTATTCAGACTGCAACTCCTGAGCATGCTATTGATGCAGTCCAATTGGTAGGTACTCAGATTAGAAAGCTTATTACTGCTGACATTAGTGATGATACTACCATTACAGTGGATGGCAGAAGCATGACTAAAAAAGAGTGGCTTGACTTGTATAATGCTATCAATACTGAGAATATCCTACAAGCATTTGCTGATGTGGATGAGATATTCAAAGACTCAAAGGAAGTGGAGAAAATCCTACTTGAAGAGATTAGAGGTAATCAGAGATATGGCATGGATATGATGAGGGCCTGTACTCTTGATGAGAACAACAACTTCAATATACCTCTCTCTGACCCTGTGCAGTCTCAAAAAGTACAGACATTGCTTAATAGTGTAATCAAGAGTAGAATCACTAAACAGAAGATTAGAGGTGGAGCATTGATTCAGGTATCTGATTATGGCCTGACTGATGAGCTTCATGTAGTATTTGAAGGTGAAGGTGCCAACAAGAGAATCAAGTACCTTGAATGTTATATGCCTGCATATAGCAGAGAGTTCTATGAGCCTCTCATGGACCCAAATACTCACCAACTTGATGTGACCAAGCTACCTGAGGACTTAAGAAAGTTGATTGGTTATAGAGTCCCAACAGAGGATAAGTATAGTATGGCTCCTCTGTATATCAAGGGATTCCTGCCTCAACAGAATGGTTCTGCAATCATGCTTCCTGCTGAGATTACTACTCTGTCAGGTTCTGACTTTGATGTGGATAAGATGTATATCATGTTGCCTGAGTTCAATATATCCAAGGAAGTGAATTGGAAAAAGTTTACTGATTTGGTTATGCAGAATCAGGGATTCAGGAAGTGGGGCATAGACAATGTCAAAATGACTATTGACCAGATTAGGAATGGCAATATATCATTCTCTGAGGATACTCCTGAGATGCACCTGTTTGACTATTACAATAGCATAAAGGGAAGTTTGGTAGAGACTAAGATAAGAAAGGCCAAGTATGATTTCAGCAAATCTCCACAGGAGAATAATCTTGAAGCAAGAAATAACTTGTTGATAGATATGATGTATGGGGTTCTCACTAATGCAGATACAGCCTCCAAGATTCTTAACCCCGGTGGTTTTGATTATCAAAAGAGGTCTGCAAGGATAATGACTATCCTAAATGATTCCTATGAGAGTGATTTGAGTACCGCTTTGCAAGCAATAGGAGTAAAACTTGATAAGACTGTTCAAAAGGATGGTAAATCTTATCCTAAGTCCATTGCTTCATACTTGTTTGACTTAGACCTTGACACTCTTGATAAGCTGGCGGAAAAGACTAAAACTAAGATGGACCCATTATCTCCAAGAACTCAGGTAATGTTACATCAACAGAATATGACTGGTGCAAAGCTGATTGGTATATATGCCAACCATAATGCCAACCATGCCCTGATGCAGCACACCCAGCTATCTCTAGATGAGGAAAATGGTTCATTTACACTGAATGGAAAGAGACTTACATCTTTGCATGATGTCATGAATAGGGATAAGGAATTTATCTCAAAGAACAATGCTGGCTTCCTAGCTGCTTCTGTGGATAATGTGAAAGACCCTGTGCTTGCAGCACTTAATCAGAATACATTTACTGCTGATGCTTCTATGCTTCTTTCAAGGTTAGGTTACAATCCTATTGAAATAGGTTTGCTTATGATGCAGCCTATTGTCCAAGAAATCACTCAAACCTACTTTAGAGAGAGCAGAGAGGGTAAAGGCAAAGATACTATTATTGATGAGGTACTTGACAAGTACAAGGAAAGGGCCGCTCTCAATAGTGACTTGACTTATGATAACTATAAGAACAACAGCTTCTACATTGAAGAGCTTGCAGACAATATAATGCTTGCCAAGGAGGCTGTTACTGATAGGTCTCAGACTTCTGACTTTAGGAAGATAGAGTTCTACCAGAAACAAGTTGCAGTTGGTTATCTGTTCAAGAGAGTCATGAACTCTGCCAATGCTTTGGGCCAGTTGGTACAAGCCACAAGGTCTGATACCCAAGGTGGTGCTGCTGGTCCTACTATTGCAGATACAGAGTTGAAGATGCAGAAAGTAAAAGACCTGTTAGACCAAATAGAGAGTAATGATAAGTTCCCATTGAAGAATGCCAATGTCATATATGATGATTTGCTTGCAGATAATCCGGATACTGACACTCTTAGAGAAAGATTATTATCAGCTCCTCTCCCATTCTTACAGGCTTTCTATACCCTTGGCTTGCAGACATCAGAGAGAATGTTAGGTTCTTATTTCCCTCAATATACTGAATCATTCAGGGCTGTAATTGATAGCCTTAGAGACTTGACAAAGACTGGCAGGTTAAATGTAAAGACTATGAATAGTGTCTACAATGACTTGCTTGCCTATATAATGTCAAAGAATGGATTCTTTGGTTCTGAGCTGGTTGTAAACCCTGACTCTGAAGTAGGTGATATTATTGTTTCTTCTTCTGAAAAGAGAAAAGATTTCATCAATAACTTCCCTGCTTACTTTAAGAAGGTAGTAACAGACAATGAGGATATAGCTGACCTCGAATTTATTAAGAGACTCAGGGTGATAAGGGCAAATGACACTAATCCTGTGGACACTGTAGTGTTCAAGAATGTAGGTCAATTAAGTCCTACTTTAAGGGAAAGATATATGAGGGATTGGACATCTCTCCTATATATGTCTAATCCTGAAGCCCAGAGACTTGCTCTTAACCTGTTCAGGTACAGCTATTACAGGAATGGCTTCGCATTTGGTCCAAATACCTTCATCCACTTGGCTCCTGTGGCAGTGAGAAACATCATACCGGAGTATATAAGTACACTAAGAAGTCTTACATTATCCAATGATGATTACAGTCAATTTGTAGACCAATATGTCTATAACCACTTGGATAATAGGAAGTTGGTTCCTGAAGTTCCTGACACAGCCTCTGTTCAGTTCATAGGAGAGGATAATGAAATCAAGGATGTGGTTACATTTGTGATTGATGGTGATGCTACCTTTGGTGATAAGAAAGTCATCAAGAAAAGGATAGATACCCCTGATGGCCCAGTCTATGACTTCTTCAAGTATATAGGCAAGAGAATCAGAGGAGGGTATATCTATTACAAGTTACTCTCATTAGGCACTGAGCAGGCTAATGTGGCAACCTATGAAAGGATTGAGCCACTAGGTTTCAGGAACAGTTTCATTGAATATGAGTATGGTAAGGATGCAGAAGAGATGGAAACTGTAATTGACAAGAACAGGAAGGATTATGACCCTTATGCAGATACATTATCAAGATTTGATGATGGGAATGTGGAAGTGGATTATGATTCCATGCCTGATTATCAAGATATTCCTCAAGTAGATGTGGATGCTTTCCAACAAGTATATGGCACTCCTCTTGATACCTCTGCTCCTAGAGTGGATGACATAATGTCCATTGAACCTAATACAGAATATAGAGATGCAGAGGGGAATACTATCTGTTAATAATCCATATTATATAAAGTTTACAAAAGTATGGCAAGAGATTGCGCAATTATTCCAACAGTAAAAAATAAAAATGGTCAAAAAGTGGGCAGCAAGTTATTCAAGGACTTGCTGTCCTTCACTTCCAATGATAGAGAACAGGCTAGGTACATATATGAAATTACAAAGTCTGACTATTTTGTAAGGAACTTTATGCCAAAATTAACATTGGATGAAAACAATGAGCCTACACTGAGAAGTTTATTAAAGCAAACTAATATTAGTGAGGTTATTCCTGAGTCTAAAGTACTTGAAGTACTTAACAAGGAGATTGGGTATTACAAGAGAGGAATGGACAGACCTGCTCTATGGATAGACAATGATAAGAACTACAAAGACTTAAAACAGAGAGCCATATATTTTAATCAAAACTCTGAGTTTAGGGATGATTATGTAGCCAGAGTCATCAAGATTAAGGACTATGAATCTCCAAGAACCTTTATAGGGATAAAGGTGGAAAGAAAGAACAGATTCAATTCCATTGATGCAGATAAGATGGAATACAATGAAAACCTTAATAATAGGTTGAGAAGTATTCTTGAATCCCATGGTATAGGGATAGGTGCTTTGACTGACCTTGAAAAGAGAATGGGTATTCATGGTGTAACTGACTTTGATGTTGCAAGGAATGCGGCAGATGGTCTTATTGAAATGATTAGGCTTGCTAATGGTATCCAAGGTGAGAAGGCTCTTCCTGAAGAGTTTGCACACTTTGCCATTGAGGCCATGGGGGATAATCCTCTTGTGACAAGGCTAGTCAATAATATATCCTCTAATGGGCTGACAGGAGAAATCATGGGTGAGGACTACGATACTTATAATACACTATATCATGGTGATGAGTTTAAGCTGGCAAAAGAAGCTGCGGGTAAATTGCTTGCAAAGCATTTGCTACAAGGTGAAGATATTCCATCAAAGCCCTATAAAAATCTCCTGCAAAGAGTAATCCAAGCAGTTAAGGGTTTCTTTCAGAAACTCAGTGCAAGTCCTATCCAGAGAGCTATGAAGGAGGCTGACAAGAATTTCGGCTCTTTAGCAAGGCAGATACTTGATGGAAGCTTGGATGAGACTATCAATGTTGACAATATCAAATCAAGTGGAGTATTCTATAATACCTCAGAGAGGATAACTAGAGATAAGAAACTACTTCAGGAAATCATTGGCAATGAGCTAAAGAGACTGAAGATTTACGAAAAAAGAAACCCCAATAGTCAGTTTAGTGCCAACCAAAGGCTCCTTATCGATAGGTTGGATATTGAATTGGCTGATAATAATGAGATAGAAGGCATTTATACATTCCTAGAGAATGCACTTGAAGAGTTATCTAAAGTGAATAACAGGCTTACTATGTTACAGAATACTCCTGCCACTGATGTAAATGAGAGGGCTAGGGTATTAAGGGATGTGAGGAACTACTTATATAGTTACAAACACATTACTGATGACATAAGAAAATCCCTTGTTGATGAGGAAAAATATGAAGACAACAGATATGGTCAAAGAGTAAGGGTAGCACTTGACAATACAAGTACATTGCTTGGTGACCTGTTTGTCAAATATAATAATGTATCAATGCCTCTCTTTGTTGATTTTATCAAGCCCTTTGTAGGGGAAAGCATTACTGTCCCCTTTGGTAAGTTTAAGGGTAAAACCATGACCGCCGAGGACTTGGTCAAGGTGGCTGACAATGATATATCATTCTTTGACAGGTGGCTTGATTCTATGGCAGACTCGTCAGACTACATGTTGAAGGTAATGGACCAAGCTGTCAAGAAGAGTAAGGAAAATGCAAGGCTTGAGACTATTAATGTCATGAAGGAGTTACAAGCTGCTGCTATTAAGCTGGAACAAGCTGGTATAAAGAATACTGACTGGATGTTTGAAAGGGACAGCAAAGGTAATCTGACAGGTAACTATATATCTGAGATTAACCAAGGCTTATTCAAAGAGAAAGTTAGGGAAATGTTCAAGGCTCTTAATGAGAAGTATGGGCATAATCCTGTTGGTGATTATGCAGAAAAGTATAGGAGGGAAAGACAGGCTTGGTTTGATGCCAACATGGAGATTGTTGATGGAAAGAAACAACCTAAAGTATCCATTTATGGCAATAAGGCTTATCAAAACCTGAATCCTGCTCAGAAAGAGTACTATAATAAGGTTATGGATATAAAGGCCAAGCTAGATTCATACCTTCCTGACAAGTATACTACCTTAACCAATGCAGTTAAGATTAGAAAAGATTTACTTGAAAGGGTAAAGTCTTCTGATGGTGTAAAGTCCGGAGCAAAACAAATATGGGAAAGTATAAAGGATGAGTTCATCAGAAGAACAGATGATACCGAGTTTGGTGATAGGGCTACTGTGAAAGACTTTGAAGGCAGAGAAGTGCAGGTACTTCCCATCTATTATACCAAGATGAAGAAGGGAGAAAGCCCCAATGACCTGTCTACTGATGTGACATCTACCCTTACAGCCTATGCTGCCATGGCAAATGATTTCAATGAGATGGGTAAGGTAATTGATGTTCTTGAACTTGGCAGGGATATGCTAAGGGAAAGGGAAATAGTACAAGTAAGAGGAGGTAAACCTCTTGCAGAGAAGTTCAAATCTGTAGGAAGAAAGGTAGAATCAGTATTGACTAAGTCAGGAGATGAGACAAGATTCATGCAGAGATTAAATGATTTCTTTGAGATGCAGGTATATGGCAGGTATATGGCAGATGAGGGAACATTTGGCAATACCAAGATTGATAAAGGAAAGGTAGCTAATTTCGTTAATAGGATGACTTCTCTTAACACATTAGCAATTAACGTCTTATCTGGTATCTCCAATGTGACTACTGGTGGAGTAATGATGAGGATTGAGTCTTTCTCCGGAGAGTTCTTCAATGAATCCAATACTCTTAGGGCTGACAGGAACTATGGTCAGGCATTGCCTGAATTCCTTGCAGAGATTGGCAATAGGGTGAAAACAAGCAAACTTGCTTTGTGGGATGAACTATTCAATGTTATGCAGGAATATGAAACTGATGTCAAGGAAGTAAACTTTGACAGGAAGACATGGTTTAGCAGAATGTTTGGTACATCTGCATTATTCCTTATGAATAATGCCGGAGAACATTGGATGCAGAATAGAACCTCATTGGCACTTGCAGATGCTTATAAAATGAAGGCTCCTGATGGCAAAATAGTATCTTTATGGGATGCTATGGAAGTAGTTCCTATTGATAAGAATAATAAGAAGTTAGGTGCTAAACTTCAATTAAAGCAAGGTTATACTAAGGAAGATGGCTCTGCATTCACAAAGGATGATATTATAGCTTTCAGTAGAAAGTCCGCTGCTATAAACCAAAGAATGCATGGTATCTATAATAAAGCTGATAGAAATGCAGTACAAAGGCTGGCTATAGGTAGAATGGCAATAATGTTTAGGAAGTGGGTGAAACCCTCACTTAACAGAAGGTTCAAATCAGCTTCTTACAATATGGACTTACAAACTTGGACTGAAGGTTACTACATAACTACAGGCAGGTTTCTATGGCAGTTGGCACAGGAACTTAGAAAGTCCCAATTTGATATAGTATCAGATTGGAACAAATTATCAAAAACTGAAAAGGCTAATATTAAAAGAGCAGTTACTGAGGTTGCCCATTATTTAGCGATAGTGGCAGTACTTGGAATGATTGATTGGGATGATAAGGATAACAGACCTTGGCTTACTAAGATAGTAGAATATCAACTTAGAAGACTAAAGACAGAAACTGGTGTTTTAATCCCAGGAAAGCCTATGGTTGATGAAGGATTGAAAATTATGAAATCCCCAGCAGCAGCCGTCCAGACAATTCAATCTACTTTAGATTTAGTTGGGTTGATTAACCCAATGAATTATGAAGTGTTTGCAGGTGAGGATGCTCTTATACAGTCAGGACAGTTTAAGGATAAGACTAAGGCTTATAGGCTCTTAATGAAAAGTCCATTAGTTCCTATGAGAAGTACTATTACAAGAGGTATAGACCCTGAATTGGCTATACCTTATTTCAAGCAATAATTAAAAGAGGAGATTTCTCTCCTCTTTTTTTTTTATTCACTATAAATAATTTATTTATCCACTTGCATATTAGTGGATTTATTTGTATCTTTGCAGTGAACAATAGAACATTTAATATGGAAGAAATTTGGAAAGATATTCAAGGATATGAAGGTTTGTACCAAGTATCAAACTTAGGTAGGGTTAAGTCTCTTGGAAGAAGTGGGAAGGGATGTAGTCTAGAAGATAGGGTCCTAAAGCCTATGATTAATGATGATGGCTATGAGTTAGTAAACTTAAAAAGTAGCAATCATATTGCTAAATGGCATTCTGTACACAGATTAGTAGCAATACACTTCATTCCCAATCCTAATGATTATAAAGAGATTAATCATAAGGATGAAATTAAGAACAATAATATTGTGTCTAATCTTGAATGGTGTACAAGAAAATACAATGTTGGATATGGAACTGTTAAAGAGAGACAGTCTATTAATAAAAGAGGACAATCAAATAGCTGGCTTAATAAACCTGTTCTACAATATAGCTTAGATGGGAAATTTATAGCAGAGTATAATTCTACTACTCAAGCAGCCAAGGAACTGTCTCAGACCTTAAATAAAGATTGGGAGAAGATAAAGAAAGCAATTAATAATCAGCTAAGGATATACCCTAATGGTAAATCCTATGGCTATAAATGGAGATATAAATTATGAGTGAATTAGCTGCAACAGTAATTTGTGCTGGTATATTTTGGTGGTTATTTAATCCTAATAATGCCAGTAAATCTAAGTGAATTGTTAATGATGGAAGTAGGGGGAGTGAGTAGATTAAGTTCTACTCCTCCTCCTATTTTTTTTTAATTTTTTTTTACCTAATAAAATAGGGCAAGGTGATTAACCCTGCCCTAATAAAAAATTTCATCCTATTGACTAGAAGGCTATACACTTGATGGCTTGGTCTCTTTCTTCTTGGGAAATTGAATCAAACTTCTCCTTAGTCCAGCCCTTCTTCAAT
>ERZ772880.40-NODE-40-length-107925-cov-9.778474_pt1 | contig 107925 bp, 169 predicted proteins | sample MGYA00580577_ERZ772880 | MGnify/ENA primary metagenome ERZ772880 (study PRJEB29015, sample SAMEA2737705) | human gut metagenome | biome: human gut; feature: human-associated habitat; material: faeces | place: China | collected 2012 ... | reverse complement strand
CGCAATGTGTTGGGTGACCAGTATGTTCGGCAGCTTAGCATAGAGGCATTTCGTGACATTCTAAAGTTTATTGAAAATAATATTTTACCATTTATAAATGATAAAAGTACATCTGGGCAGGATTTGTTAAATCTGTTCTTCGTTACATTTAACAAATATGTTGGAAAGTCAGACAAAAACCAAGCTTTTACGCCAGACCATATTACGGATTTTATGGCGAAAATTACGGGCGTAAATAAGCACTCGGTAGTTTTAGATCCTTGTTGTGGAAGCGGATCTTTTCTTGTCAGAGCGATGACACAGGCATTGGATGACTGTGCTACAGCTGCGGAACAGGAAAATGTAAAAAAGCATCAGATATATGGAATTGAATATGATGAAAATATTTACGGGCTGGCAACTACTAACATGCTTATTCATTCTGATGGAAACTCCAACATCCGTCAAGGAAGTTGTTTTGCGATGGCAGATTGGATTAAAGAAGCTAAGCCAAATGTTATTTTGATGAATCCGCCGTATAATGGGCAACGTATACATCTTCCGAAAACTTATGTGGATACATGGGCGAAAGAAAAGAAAGAAGACCCTTCCAAAGGATTGTATTTTGTCAAATATATGGCAGATACGCTGAATTCTATTAACCAACAAGCCAAGTTGGCGGTGCTACTTCCAGTTGCTTGTGCAATCGGAACAAGTGGCGAAATTGCTCGTCTAAAAAGAGAAATATTAAAGGAAAATACATTGGATGCTGTTTTTACACTTCCTAATGAAATTAAACATAGATATGATAATATTATTAGTAACGGTCCCGCTGGATTAACAAATACTGATTATAAGACTATTTGGAATTTATTCAGTGGAATTGATAGTAATATAGGTGATATTATATTTACTAATGATTTTCACGAAATTAAAGAGATTATTCCTGTAGGTGATGCACTAGAAGATCCTATCTTAGAATAATATGAAAACCTCCAATTTTCATACACAGAAAAGGCTACCTGAATAAGGTAGCCTTTATTTTTATTTATTATATAACTATTCGTAATACTTTCTCTTAAGTGCTGGATCTTGAATTTCTTTGATATTTTTAAATGGAGTCATTTTCCATAACCATCTCTCTAACTTAGTATCTCCTTTATAAGGACCATATTTAATAGTCTTATTATTACTAAACATTTCTGCCATTTCACTTACAGACATTATATTAGTAAAAGGGTTTATGATACTAGTTATAGGACTTACAGAAGTTAAAGTATTAAGTAAATCTAGTGGATTATATTGATTAGAATACTCGAAGCCAGTTCTAGTAACTAATAAAGCTAAGAAATTTATAATCCAACTATCTTTATCATCATCTGCTGCTTGTATTAATAATGGTTTTATCACTATTGATAATAGCATAATGGTAGACATTTCAAAGCCAAATTGTTTGAGATTACCTATATCAGATGAATCTAAAGATTTTCTACTGTTCCAATCTCTAATTAGCATAGGTATTACTCTACCTACTGTTCTATATAATGCTTCTCGTTTCATACCTAAATCATAGTCATACTATTTTTTCATAGTTACTCTTTCATTAATAAGATTAGGTATATAATTACGAAACATCATTATTATTGAACCTAAAGCATTATTTGTAAATTGTGCTTTTTGTTCTTCTGTTAATTGTCCATCTGCAGTAGCAGCTAAAGATCTAGCAGCATTACTTATTTGATTTTCTACTTCTGCAAATGCTTTTGCATACGCTTTATTTTCAATATGAATATTACCATCTTTTATTTCTATAATATCATATGTGCTATGAAGTGATTTCCATATATTATTAGCATCTTCTTTATTTCCTATGATATTAATGAACTATTCCTTATTATAGAATTTTCCATTGTAGTATCTATAGTTATTCATAATCGAATTTAATAGTGTACCTTTAATCACGAAATCTGAAAATGAGAAAATTCCAAAAGCCCAATTTCTAGAAATAGTATTTATGATACCTATTCTGTTAGAATTACGGTAAGCGTTCTAGAATTCAATACCTATTTCAAAATGTTGCATACAAGCTACGTATTTATTATCCGTAGTAGTACTATGCATATAATGCATTATACCTAGTATGTTACTAACCATATTGAAATATGCTTTAGAAAAAGAAGAAAAATCAAAATATCTTCCATTAGCAACAAATCCTAACTGCTGTAAAAAAGCTGTAGCCATACCAGTAGCGCCTACTGCTAAATTCAATCCTAAACCTATTAATTGACCGAAATTTTTAACAGATAATGCTATTTTACTCCAGTTGATTTCAGTTCCAGCTAAGCCAAAGAACTTTCCTATTCTACTATCACTACTTATTTTTTGTAAATGAGCTTTAACTTCTTCTCCATACTCTTGCATGTCTATAAACTTACTTACAAACTTATATACGTTAGTATCCTTACCCTCTTTTCTATTACTTTGCTTGTATACTTTTTTACCAGTGGCATCTACTCCTATAGGTTTTCCTGTAAAAGTTCTATTTGCTAATTGCATTTTAATAACTTCTAAATCTGGTTGTATCTCTGTTTTCTATTTGAAATTTTCAGCCATCTTATAATATGCAATAACAGCTCCTACAAGGTCATTAGTTATTCTATTTGGATCAGGTTCTCCTTTTTCATTCCTAATGGGGTCAATAAAATATGTTGGTATTAATCTTTGTTCAGATCCATCTGGTCTACTTGTTGGAGCATCAACAAATCCTACATCATCAGTTTCTTTTACAATACCTTGTTTTGTCTATTGTAAGAATCCTTTGATAACACCGTCATTTTTCATATACTAATACATGCTACCACTCATCTATGGAAGTCTGTATGGGTTGTTTCTTGTAAGATAAGTAACTTTGTCGTTAGATTCTTCCATACCACCTAACAATCCTTTATATAACTCCCATAAAGCTTTATTCTTAGTAGCAACGTCTTCACCATTTTTATCTTTTACAGGTTTAAACAGGCTATAGTACTCTTTGTTGGTATAGATAGTCGATTTTGGCTGATAATATTCATCAATGTTAGTATCAAAATCATTATTAAAATACTCAGAATTTGGATCTATTTCACTGAATTCTCTTGTTGGAGCTTCTGTATTTATTAGGGTTTTGTCTTTTGGAACTACTCTAGTATAATACCAATTTGGTCTTCTAACTTCTTGATCTCCAACATAATATACTATATGATGTGTAAGTTCCCAAGCTTCATAAAATTCTATTCCGCGTTTAAGAGCATTAGCTTTATCTATTTTATATTGTTCAGTCGGTATTACCTCTGCTATATCTTCGAATTCTACAGCCTACTGTTGCTTTTTAACTTTTGGAGTATTTTTACGGATTTTACGCATCTATCTGTCTATAGATTTTAATGTACCCAATAATTGAGAAGACATTCTCCTAACATCCAAACCTCCAGTATATTCATTTCTATAAGGTTTGGTTAGGTCTTCTCTCATTTCTTGTAATTGGGCATATTCATCTCCGTATGTTTTTTTATTTAACTGTGCTAATTGCTTATAAAACTCCTCACTTATCTCTTCTCTTGTATATCTTTTTTTCCATTTTTCATACTCTTCTGAAGTTAAATTCTTTTTAGCCTCTGCCTTAGCTTCGTTAAATTTCTCCATATTGGTTACATAATGCATACCTTCGTGAAGAGTTTTATTAAGATCCGTTAACTCCTATGCAATTTGTAAATCCATATCTGTCTTAGGAGTACCATTTTCATAGTATCTAGACATTAATTGCTTTTTCTAAGTATTATAATCTAGGTATTGATTCCATTGGGATTCTGTCAAATTTTCCATATGTACTCTACCTTTATTATCTCTTACATCATCAAGGAGTTTGTATATCTTAAATTGGATAGCATCTCTGGCATCTCTTGCTTCTTGACTTAAAGAATTAAAAGCGTCATAATACTTCTTTGTGTATCTTCTTTCACAATTGTTACTTAGCCATTCATTCATTTCTTTATTAAAGTTAGTTCGAGCTTCTTTATCTAAAGGTAGCTTCTAACCTTCCGGAACATTATACTTGGTTTTCAATCTTTTTCTTTCATTTTCCAAGTTGTTCATAAACTCCCCGTACTTTCTATCTCTAATAAAATATCCTGTCTTTTTGCCATCAGAATCATACTCAAATAATTTCATCTATTCACCAATTGCTACATTCTACTACAGACGTAGCATTCTGTTACCAAATTTATGAGTATTGAATCTTACTCTGTTATTAGCATTTGCTACCATGTCAAATATAACACGAGCCGCCTTATCATTCATTTTATCTCCGGCAGAGATCCAGCGCATTAAAGTAGTTACGTCATTTTCAGTAGTTATTAATTCAGAACTAACATATTCTTCAAGCTCTGTTCTGCTAAGTTCATCTTTTATACCATATTGAAGTAGTGTCTTTTGAGCTAAATCTGTAGTAAGTTCTGTTATACCTTGTTTTGCTGCAGCAAACTGTGTACGCATATTACTTATCATAGTTTTTAACTAGTCAAAGCTCTCTTTACCTAATAGATCTTGATATATATTCGAATCAAATATGTTCTTAGCTATTTCTTCTAACACATTATTGTACATGCCAAAGTAATCCTACTAGAGTTGAACTAATGCTAGATTACTAAACCCACTATCTCTACCTTCTCTAAGATTCTTCTGTGCCTGTAATATAGCATTAACTGGAGCGGTCATAGTCCTATTTATATCATATAAACAGAATACTATAGTTTGTAATGATGTAATATTGGGATTTTTTAAAGACGCCAGCTATTGTTCCAACGGAACTAATAAAGCAGTTTTATTCTAAATATTACGCCCCTAGATAGCTTTTATACGAGCCTATACAGCATTGGTAATTAATTGTCTTATAGAATCTAATGTAGAGTCAAAATCGTATCTTTGAGCACGAAATCTCTACATAGCTTCGTCTATTTGATAAATAGTTTGTTGTTGTAACGGAGATATTTCTCTATCAAATATATTTGCAGAATTTGGATTAAAGGACCCACTATTATCTACAGATTTTATCTATTTGTTAGTATAAGTTACATACTCAACACCTTGTGACTGATTAAGATCTAATTTCTAATCGTGACCAATTATGCCATCTGTATTTCGTATAGTATCTTCATTAGTCATTATTGTTTCTACAGTGTCAAAATTTAATTCTTCTTGTGACTGAAAAGGATTTTTTATAGATAAATATACAGGTATTATAAACTTACCATACTGATTAGCATAGTGTATATCTGAAGTAAAGAAAAAACCAACATCTGCTTTGGCTGTTTCTTCAGGGGAAAATTGTTCAAATTCCTATTTGGTTCCATGATATACTATTAATGGTTCGCCATTTTCGTCTACTACTTTTGAAGAATTTTTAGGATCATTCACCCAATCTCCAAACCAAGCTTTAAAACTATTTGTGTATACTTTAGCTTTAGCCTATATAGCATTTATTCTATTACCATTATTGTGTTGCAATAATGTTTCAAACAGTATAGAAGGCTCCCCATTAGGAGCCTTATCTAAACTGTACCCACCATTCTAATCCCACACAGCGTAAGCCTATACTTCACCCAATGCATCTACTAATTCTTCAAATTCTGCTTTTACTTTTGGGTCACTCAAAATTGGACATATTCCTTTTGCCATAATTATTTACTTTTACAAATGTTAAATGCTTCGTCTGAAAAATTATCTCTACTTAAATCATCTTCTGTTGTAAACATGCCTGTAATATCAAGTCCAGATGATTTTACTCCAGATAACGGATCTGATTGAATATCAGATTCCGACAATGCTTGAGTTATTAATAATTGTTGTTGTACTTTATTCATTAAATTATCTCTATTAAGTAAACCAGATTCTGCTGCAACTTCTTTATCTATTTTCTTGCTCTCCATAGCTACAGTTTTAGGAGCATTATTCTCAAGAGTAGGTTCATTATTGTTTATCTCTTGATTGTATGGATCTTTAGTAAATGCAAAATCTTCCGTTATATACTGACTTGGTAGGAATGTAATATCTACATCGCTGAAATTAGATCCTTTTACAGCTAATCTAAACTTTTCATGATCTCCAAAATACTCTATAATCTATTCGCCAGTCATTGTATTAATATTGTTTTCTGAAAAGTCTGATAATTGATTATAGTTTTTGAAGTATTCACTTAAGTTGACACTACCTTTAGTTCTACCTAATCTTGGTATGGCTACATATATAGTTTGTGTAGCTTGACCTAATTTCTTAGCTTTCTTCTTATCGTATGCTTCTACTTTACCAGCTTTAACATATAAAACAGTATTTCTACTATTACCTTGTGGATAATCAATGGCTAAGAAATCTCTTTCATCTTTCCTTGACTTAGTGGCAAAACTAACTAAATATTGAGATTCATCATTCCAAGGAGCTGTTTCATATATAAATGCAGACGAATTACCAGAATTTGATTTTGGTCTAGTTACATTCTTAACTATTTCATGATCATGAGCATTGTTACGAGCTATTATCATAGCTAAAGAAGTATACTTACTTAACGTAGGTTCATCAATATCGCTAAGTATGTTGTTTAACCAACTACCATTATTCATGTCATGAATAGTTTTTCTCACTTCATCAGCATACCCTGTATCTAATCTATATTGACTAGATATTAAATGAGCAAAGGAATTTGGACTCTTATTATCGTAAGAAGTGTAGAATGCATATTTAGCCAATCTCTTTGAGAACTTTCTAACAGCTTCATTATCGCTTTGTAATAAATCACTAAAGTATGCTATAAGTCTATTTTCGAAATTAGCACTGTTACTCATAGAGTTGTTCAACAAAGTTATTGAATCCGTATCTGTAAGATCAGTAGCTACAGTAGGAACTAAGTAATTTAAGAATGAATTATTAATAGTTCCATCTCCTGTTAACATGCTACTATATTTACCATTATCATTCTTTCTAATAGCTGCTTTAAATTGAAACAGTCTTTTAGGAACAGTCCAATCACCTAATACCATTCTAGCATATTCTCCATCGTCAAGATGCATTTCTTCTATACTATTTGCTATTCTAGATCTTATAATACTATCTATGATAGAATCTAATTTAGTAGCAACTTGTTTGTTCATATTAGATCTATCTCCTGTTATAACATTTGCAAGACTTACGAACATTCCACTGTACATATCTGTAGCTTGTAAGAACGAACTTGATAGTATGTTTCTTGGAATATCTACTGCATTAGTAAGTTTCTTCATTAGAAAACTGTCAACATAGTAGTTCATTAAAGCATTTACATCATCTCCTTCTATAACAGAACCTTTATCATCTACCTGATAAAACTATTCTCCTTCTTTTCTTATAAAGTCAAATACCTATTTGCTATAGTTAGCCTGTTGTGATAGAGTATTACCATATTTTTTAGTATCTATCTGAGATAATCTTACTAGTTTTGCTAGTCTTTCAGCATATGGCAACATTTTAGAATAAGCGTCTGCTACTAATAGTTGTTGAATATAGAAATCAAGATTTCTCTCTCCTTTTATATTGCTATTCAAAGATTTTTCAAGTTTTAAAGGATCTACTGCTAATGATTTGTCAACTCCTTTATCTTTATCGTCCCAATTATCCAATATATTTAGCAACTTCTTCTGTTCTTCTTTAGGTAGAGTACTTATGTATTCTTCCGCTTCTTCTTTATACTATTTTTTTAACTCAAATAAAGTATCATCCATGAGCTCAGAGTAACTAACGTCACTAGGATCTACTCCATATTGTCCATTAAGCTTTATCAACGTATTGGCAAAATCCTTAAGTATTGGTTGAGATAAAAAATAAAACGTTACTTCCCCTTTCCCAGTCCTTAATAAGAACTCTGTCATACTATATGTAACAGAATTAACATTAAGATTAATAATGTATGGATCTTTTGCAACGTCTACATGTGCGTTAATCATTGCAGATAGCCAATCCAATATTCTCTCACCATCTTGTGATACTATATCGTTTATATTCCCTAAATTATATGTATCTCCCACTGATCCAAGATCCATTTTTAAGTTTAGAGCTTGAGTAAGAGCATGATTGGTTGATGCAAGAGCAAACGGAGCAATACCGTCCTTACCTCCAGTATATTCAAATTTCTTGAATAACTAATAAGAAGGAAGGAGTTCATACATAGGTTTGCATTCCTCTTTAGATTTACCCATAACTAAAGGAACTATTTCTTCTTTTACTTTGGTTGTAAGATTATCCAGAGGTGCTCTACTTTGATCAATGTTACTATCATCTGATATGGCAACTCTATACATGTCTATCAAACCATTAACAAGCTATTTTTCAGAATTACTAGATAAATCGTCCCAATTACATTGTAAATAATTTCCATCTTTATCATAATAACCTGTAGCTATATATAGCTTATCAATATCAAAGTCAGATCCTGTCATAGCAGTAAAATCATCTGGAACTACTATAACATCTCCCATAGATTCTGGTAACACATCTGTAACTCTTAATGAACATGTAGAAGAAAGACCCTGAGTTGGAATACGATAACCTAATGCAAAAGGCTTAGCATCTTGCCCAATTATCTTCTTATCTAACAACCAGTCTCTCATAGCAGTATAATCAGAAGCATATTTCTTAGGAACTATATGTTTAAAGAAATTAGTACTCAACATGCAATCCATACTACCATCACTATTAAGAGGATTTAAAGGCTTACCATCATTAAAAGCTCTACCTACTTGATATTGTTTCTATACCCCAGTAGTATCTTTAAATCCAAAGAATGCATGTTGGATAGCAGATCCTCCGGGAGTATTAATATCAATGGCGGTTTTTCCTACTCTTGATATTATTCTACTTTCTACAAATCTTCTATTACTTTGGGCTGATAAAGGTACTTTGATTTGCCCAGTAGTTTTGTCTATTTCAAATGAAGACAAAGCATCTCTTGATAAACCACTAGATTTTCCTTGAGATATTAAGAACTTAGATAGTTTCTATTCAGAAGGTTTACCATCCTCTAAGAATTCATCATATATTTTTTGAGCTCCAATGTCAGATAATCTATTTATAGCTCCAAATATATTATCTATAATCTATCTACCAGTATATTCTACATCTTTATTTAAACCATATGGTCTATCTTTTATTAAATTACTTAAGGCTACTTTGGCAAATTGAGTACCAAGTGATCTGTCTACACTTTCATGAGGATCTGTATTCATCTACAGACGTAAATTTCTAAGATCTTGTATATATGTAGGTAACTTAGAATTATCAGTATCTAAACCTTCGAAATTAGTTTCCTCTATTACAGTAGACGTGGAAGGCTTGTTTAAATCCTCTGTATTAAATCTAGAATTCTCTACATCTTTGTATGGAACAAATTTCTGTCTACCGCCTACTTTAACTGCAGATTCAAATGTAAGCATATCTATGGTTCCCAGCTCATCATTGTTCATTCTTTGATATAAATGATAGTTATCAGCTTTTGCCATTACTTTAAATAATGGGAATATTGCCATCTTATCAAATACTGGAACATTCAAACCTAACTTAGTCAAGTTGTGATTTCCGAAGTACACCATCTTCAATGGTTTAATAAGTGTTTCCAAAGCTTGAGCATACTGTTTTGGATCAGACAGCCACTTTTGATTATCACTTTCTAAAAGATCAAAAGCTGTTTCAACTTCTGGTGACCATTCTCCTACAGCTTGGATAATTCTCTTATATAAAGCTGGTCTAATATAAACTGCAGCATCCGCCTAATTTATATTACCTTCTCCTCTGTCGTTAACCCCATATGCTGCGATTTGTCTTTCTACAGAATCTTCAATTGATTTTCTTGATTTAGTGTCAATAGTTTTTAATGTCTTATTAATATTATCCTTACTTACCATATTAATAAGTTGCCTCTGACTAATGTTAGGGTTTTTCCTTTGTAAATATTTCATTACTTCAGCAGATGTAAACATCTTTTTGTATTCATCAAATTTTACAGATTTAACCATATTATCACTCATGTGTAATACAGTAAATTTAGAATTATTCCTTACATCTCCATCACCCCAGAAAGTTCTAAGATTATCTCCAGTAGATAATACTGAACCAAGACGTTTGATTTTATCGACTGATCTTTCTACTATTATCCATGGTTTATTTTTATCTCTTTTCCATTTATAATAGGCAGGATCTCCTACAAATGCTTTTTCAATTTCATTTATAGATACTATTTCATTTACTACATGATTTGCGATAATAGAATAAACGGCAGCAGACTTGTTATTCCTAGATGTATCACCAGAGGTTAGATTTTTAGATCTATCTGTATACTCTTTCACTATATTCGTAGGTAGTAATACATTTTCAAGTTCTGTACCATCTCTTCTTACTATTCCTTTATCTACTAGGAATGTTATCTCCTCTTGGACTTTATCCTATAATGTTGCATTTATCGCATCAAATAGAGCTTCTTTGTCTCCAAATAAAGTATTTCGGAGTTGTTTTAATCTTGTCTCCATCTAATTACCACCATTATCATAATCAAATTTAGACCAAGCCCACAACATCTGATTTAAAGGAACATATTTATATGTACCATCTTGTTGTCTCATCTTAAGTGAAGAGAAATACCTAAAATAACCACCATTACCAGAGTTATCCATAACTCCATTCTTTATTTTACCGTGATAGTTATCAATGCGTAAATTAGGGTTTTCTTCTACTTCAGATTTGTGTATATAGTAATCGTATACAGCATTGAATTCATCTAACAGATAATCCGATATGGCTTGTAGAGTATTATCAGAATATCTATACATATCATCTTCTACAAACATTTGTTGAATACCATTCTCTGTTTGTATTTCTGTCATTCTAGATCTGCTTAATAAATCATGAAATAGATTAACTCCAGTTATAGAATACCATGTTTTTTTATCTGCCATAGTTGGCATAACTATTCTATTCTGATGAGCTAATGTAAGTTTAGCAATGTAGTCCTCAGTAGGTGATATCTAGAAATAGTCTCTACTGTCTCTATTATCAGCATTACGCACAGCAATAAGAGTACTGAGGCTTAATTTAGAACCCTATTTCAGTGCCCCTAATAATAAAGAGTGTTTATTATAAGTGGCTAGTAGTGTTTTATCAACTTCAGAAGCATCTTGATTAAACCATCTAACTCTGTCTGACATATAGTTATTTTGAGTAATAGGATAAATAGTAGTGTTATTAGGTCCAGTTACACTAAATTCAGTAGGATTAGGATGAGATTTACCGTGTGCTATAGCTAATTTTTGTATGAAACTACCTTCTGCAGCTGGAAAAGGATTGTCTAATTTCAAATCTTTAGATTCTCCTTCTTGTAACTTATTTAGATTACCTATTATTTGGTTTCTAGCACTTCCTTTCTTAGTAGATCTCAATATGGTATATAATTTATCAAATGATTCTATTGTAGGTAGTTTTTTATCTAAACTTTCAGTACCATATAACAGATAATCTATAGTTTTAGTATCTACATCAATACCAATACTATTAAGTATCTCTACAAAATCCTATTTTGCTTTTACTGTAGTTTGTCTTATCTGATCTTCTGATAATTTATTAGACCCTTTCATTTTTTTATTTATGAAAGGTTGAGCTATTTCAGACAATTCGTCAGCTATTATTTCTAATCTTATCTCTAAGTTGTTTAACTTTTCAGAGTCTATTACAAAATTGTTTACATCGCTTTTATCTATCATTCCAGATACATAAAATAATCTACCCCATTGCCTAGGATACTTATTCTGATATCTGAATACTGCTGAATCAATTACTCTCCATTCTCCAGACTTAGCTCTAACTGTAGTCTTAATATCTTTTACAAATTCTTCTAGTCCAGCACTAGTTTTTACTTTCTAAAATGCATCCTAGAACTGTACAGTAGTCATTTCATTTTTTGCACTCTTAATGGTAGTGAGAATTTGAGTACATGTATTCTCGTCAGGTTTATTAGCACCACTTATATAATTAAGTAATGATATGAAGAACGGGTCAGCTTTGCCTAATCTAGCACATCTGCTTTCTAAATCCTCCCATCTTTCAATGTCCCACAAATTCTCCATAATCTTATTCCAAGTAACATCAAAAGATTCTGTCATATTAAGACCAAAAATAGGATCAGTTACTGGTACTAGTTTTCTAGATTTATCATATTCCATTTTAGGTATAGAATAGAAGAACAGTTTAGCATTGAAGGACATGTTAAGTTTCTTAGAAAATTCATAAGATACTCTATCATATTTCTCATCAGGTCTCTTTTCTCCAGTATCATAATCGGATTTTTCTTCAACTTCTACAGCTTTTATGTTAAGAGAACTTAATTGTTCTACCAAAGACTGTTTGAATATGTCCCAATTATCTAATACTTCTTCTATAAGCTGATCATTCTCTTCTGGAGTTATACCTGCCATCATATTACTTTCAATTATAGAAGGTAGATAATCTAAATTCTAGCTTAAATTATCTATATCTTGTGCCTTACGTATGTTGAATATAGATAATAAAGTACTGGTAAGAGAATCTACTACATTATAGAATACATCTGGATTAATAATGGAGGGCATATCTTTTAACCTATCTTGATCTACTCCCGGTATTGAGAAATACACTCCTTTTTTTGTATAAGCTTTATTAAATTCGTCAACAGAAGATTGATTCATCTAATATTCTTTATACTTACCTTTATTAATATTTCTATATATATTAGTAGTCAAATTATTAGATATACCAAATAACGATTTCACAAATCCTTTTATAGCTCTAAAAGCTTTTATTGTTTGATAACCTAATTGAAACCATTTGGCATTTTCCACTATAGCCCAATTACGGAAATCCTCAGCCATAGCTTCTTCTATCTCATTTACTGTTCTGTTTTTATACTCTGGATTATGTTTAATGAAATCTTCATATATTATCTATCTTTCAGCAGCAGAATGTACAAGCATATTTATATAATGCCAAGCCTCATGATACTATATACCCAAACCTGCTCCTTTACCTAATAATATATTAGCTACATTACCAACAGACATTCTTGTAACACCATAAACTCTAGGACCATTGGAAGCAGATCTCATTACCCCATTGAATATTCTAACCTGATCTACAGCAAGACCAAGTTTATCCATCAACCATTGCTTAGCAGCTTTAAGATCTTGTTCTTCACGCCCTATTTCATTACTTTCTACAGAATACAGTCCGTTCACTTCTCTCCCAACCTCGTGGAAAAGCTTTTCCATCATACTTCTGATAAACATTTGAGGTTTACCATCCTAATCATACAGATATACGAAACTGTCAGTAGCTACTTTTTGATTCAAGCCATCTGCATATTCTTTTATCTCATCAGAAGTCATAAATCTTCCTACTTTAGGAGCATTTGCATTTGATGGTTTTATAGTTCTAGCTAATTCTTGAGCTTTAGCTCTTCTATTAACTTTAGTAGCAGGTTTTGCTTCGCTTTCCTTAGTTTCTACTTCTTCAGTAGCATTGTATGTGAATATCTTACGGATAGATTCATCAGACAAACTTAAGAATCCATTACTATCTTTCTCTAATAAGTCCATCGCCAACTTAGAATTCATAGATAAATTTACCATTGGTTCGCCTATAGGCTTATCTGAATCATCAAAGAATTGGGTTATATAATCCAACTGCTTATTAGTAACATGTACTATACTTCCTTTTTCAAATATAGATTTGGTAATAGTATTCCCATTTTCTTCTATTTTGTTTGTACTAATGTGTTTGCCAAGATATTCTTCAAATTCTGCTATTTGCTCAATACCCCAATCTTCAACTTGAGTGCTATCTACTTGTTGTCTATATTTCTACAATACGTCTCTAAGTTGTTTCTTTCCAAAAAACTTAGTACCTTTTTCTTTGACCTCTTTTGTTTCCTCTTGTTTAGAGGATTTTTTACTTATAGGCTATGTAGACACACTTACAGCAGTTTCAGTTTGATCTGTAGTTATATCTTCTATGTATATAAACCCATCTTTAAATGCGTAATCACCCATATCTGTAAGTAACTTGCCACTATCAATAGTCCAAGCCATAGCAGGAGGAGCAACTTTGTCTTTCACAAGTTTACCATCTACTCTAGAAATACCTAGTTGTTGTAACGTAAATTCCAGTTCTCCGGGGAATAGTACTATCTTATCATTTTTTGGATTCAAACGTATAGCCAAATCTCTAAGCTGTTCTGGAAGTGAACTGGTTAATACATTTTTATCAGTGTTCCAGTGAAAGTTTTGCATCATAAACCATATTACCATCTTTCTGACATTAGGCTCTGTCTTTATTTGTTCTAATGGTATTTCTGTTCTAAAATACAAACCACCTCTTTGACTATTTGGTAATGCTATATAGAATCTGTTAGTATCTGGATCAAATCCTAATTGTTTCTTTGCAAGATATTGAGCAGCTTCTTGTTTCTTTGAAGATAATCTAGTTTTAGCTCCTTGATTTACTATCAATGGCAGTACTCCATATGGGTCTCCGTCTGTAATAAGATCTAAAACATATTCCATAAAATTAGTATAGTGTCTATCTGATGCTGGGTTTCCATTTTCATCATGACTCTTTAATACTATCTGCGATGGTTTAGTTACTTTATCATCTCTAAAGAACTTTTCACTCAAATATATAGGCAAAGAATATCTACCTCTAGGAGTGGCAGATGGTTTAGGTACTATTACTATTTTACCAGAGAAACCACCACTAGTATATAGTGCTTCATCATTACCCATATGTTTAATAAAGTATGGGTTTGCATCACTCATTCCACCGGTTCCATATCCAAATGTACATTCTGTGAATATGTCTAATGGATTATGAGGAATCTCAAATGTCTTACATTCTGACAGTTTCCTCAATTTAGGCTTGTTACCGTCTTTCTGATTATTAAACACCCCATTAGATACATTTACTTGAGTAGGCACTACATGGGTTAGGGCTTCATCTGGTAATACATATTTTCCGTTCTTATCTTTTGGACATTGCTGCAGATAGGCTCTAACTACTTTTTGTTTCTGTTCCCTTAGTACTTCAAGATCTTCATTAGCTTTAGTACCGGGACCAATGTTTTCAGCCCCCAATCTACGTTGATAATCTAAAGTAGCCTTTTTCTGACTTCTATATGCTGCAGCGTATATATCTCCGTCTTTGTCAATTATAACATATACAGCTGCATTCTCATAGGTTCTAGGATCATTAGGATCAAACTATGTTTCTGATTTATCGAACGTAGGACCGGGCACTAAATACAATTTAGCACCATCTAAGAATCCCGGTTTACCCATAGCCTCTCCAAGTTCTTTGCCACTGTGTATTTTTTTAGCTCCTTTTACTTTAAATGGAAGCTACATAGGTTGTGTAGCGTCAGGTCTATAGAATAAAGTTCTACCAACTAACCAATTATTTCGTATAGTTTCAGATGTAGATAACCCGGGAACTTTTTCACCTTCTTTTGCTAGTTTATTAGCTTTTTCAGATAATGTGTGTTCTGGATCATTTGCATACTCATCGTACGAATTTTCTTTGGCTAATTGTTCATCTGTAATCTCCACCCCGTTAAGAAACATTTTACCATCATTAGAAACAAAGAAATCTCCAGCCTACGGATTGTCACTACGACTATCTGTAGATTCTGCTTCTTGTATTTTGGCGTCTAATTCCTTTGGAGTAAGATCTTCAATCTAAGTAAGATCTCTTTCAATATCAGGATTATCATCTCTGGTTAGACCTAAATCATCTTCAGGATCTGCCCAGTTCTTGGCATCCATTATATTTTCTTCTGTAATTTTATCTTGAGTATCGTCTTTGGGTTTTTTTTCAGATGGATTTTCTACTTCCCTGATTGCTCTTTCCCTAATAGATTCCTGTTCATCACTAATGTCTGGAGCATCCTCAGTTGAAACTAAATCAGTTACATCTAATTCTTCTGTATCTACTTCTTCTTTAGCTTTAGTTAATTTATCTTCATCTGTTTGAGTATAGATGTCTTTGTCTTTTCTCTTCTCTTTTGTCTTTACACTAATATCTGTGCCTTGTAAAGGAGAAGAACTGTCAGCATTACCAGTAGGAGTAAAATCAACTTCTGATGTATCTTGTTCAGTATCCTAGTTAAGGGCATTCTCTACTTCTGCATTTAAAGCTACATCTTGTTCAGTATATGACCTATCATTTTGTTCATATCTGTCCATATCTGCTTTAATTATCTCATTAGCATAATCCCTAGCAGCTCTTACAGTTTCACCCTGAATTTTTATCTGCAGTTGTACGTTCTAATTATATCTAGCTATAATACTAGCTAACGATGGAGCATCTTTCCCATTCTGCTCTGCTTCACTAGTCTACTTATCTATTATAGTTTGTTGCTCTTCTGGAGTAAGTTGATTCCAATTTCTGATATTAAAATCTATCTGCCTGTTCTGATTATCTTTTACCACGATACCATTCTAATATGCAGATCTTCTATTAACAGCTTTATGTAACAAACCAGTAAGTATAGCCTTATCTGCAATAGCTTGATCTATTTCTTTATTGGTAGATAAACCAAATATATCTACCATAGCTTTGGCATTAGGAATATTCTTTACCTCTTTTTCTAAAGATTTAGAAATTTTATTTATGTAAGAAGCTATAGCTGCTATATTCTCATTAGTTACATCTAAACCATTCTTTTTAGCTTCACTAACAAATTTGTCCATATCCTTTAACTACCTTCTCAACCTACTATATACAGTCTAAGTGGCAGTCAGGTTTCTAACCTTCTTTATAGCTGCTACCAGTTCGTCTTTACTATTGTTCCAAGATAACTTTTGCTCTTCTGTTAACCCATTCCAGTATTCATCTACATTAGAATTAAATGCAGTTGCATTTTCTTCATCATTAATCTTTAGTAAATTCTACAAATTAGCGTCTGCCTCTTTTGTTTTTTCATTGTATATTCTCTCATTATCATATGCTTTAATCGCATTTTTAACGAAAATTTTATGTTTATCAGATCCTCTATTTATATTTAAATCTTCTAGATTAGTATTAACGGATGGATTATAATAAATAGATTCTATAGTTTTTGCTTTAACTATATCTTCATCTATATCTTCTTGTGTAAGACCTTCCGGAGTAAATCTATCTTTTATATCTACTAGATTATTCAATATATCATCTGTATACCCTTTCTTTACTGCATCAAACCATCTATCTACCTTAACATCGTTTTCTCTGTTAGATATATCATATGCAGCCATATTGCGAAGCATGTTATTTGACTTCACATTACGTATCATTTGGTATCCGTCAGAAATAGCTGTAGCAGAACCTCCCATTACTAAGCCTATTAAAGCTCCAATTTTCATGTTCTGCTCAAGTTCTTTATCATTATTTAAAGCATCGTCTGGATGTAACCCCATAAGAGCTAAGTTGGCTTCAGCACCGTATTTAAAATTCTTTAAAAAAGCATCTATTAAAGTTAATTCTCCGCTATTATATGAATTCTATAACTGATAATCTTTTTGTATAAGATACTGCTGACCTTCTTCAGTTCCTTCTGAAAAAGCTGTTATACCTAGTTTACCGCTCATTTTGCCCATAGTATTAAATAAGTCTTTATACTTATTAGCTTTGAAAACATCTTTTCCAGCTATGGTATAAAGAGCTTTATTTATTCTATTATCTATAAACTTACCTCCTAAGTTTAAGGCTTTTGTTACTCCAGTTGCTTTAGAAATTCCTTTAGCTACGTCTTTAAAACCTTCTTTTGCAGACTTTATTGCCAGTTTGCCTCCATAAGAATACAAGCCCATATCCATTAAATCCCATAGACCTAACGCCATATTAGATTGTTCTACATCACGCAATCCTAAGTAAGCATCATACTTGGCTTTCTCAAAACTAGGGTCATCTGTATTGATATTGTACACTAACATTTCCTCTAATATCTGTGGAACAGTTAATTCTTGTACATTTATTCCCCTAGCTTCTAACCCCTAAGCTCCTTTGGTTAATATGGTTTCTGGATTAATATCTCCTTTTTCCATCTAACCAACCAAGTTAGATAGATATGAGTCAAAGATTTCAGCATTTGTTTCCTATGTTCTTTGATAGTACTGATTCCCAGCATTGATAGCAGCTTCAGTCAAAGTAATTGCAGCTGAAGCATATGGAATACCTCTTTTACCTAATGCTTTAGCTGTTAATCCAGCTAATCTACCAAGAGTAGCAGTTTCTATAGTAGTAGCAAACTCTCCCATTGATGATCCTATTTGTGGAAGAGCATATAAGTAAGATCTTGGTTCAGTCCATTGAAACTCGTTATTATTTACTTTTTCTCTAAATACTGGGTCAATAGCATCAGGATCAAAGAACCAACTACCATTACGTAAGGTTTCTTGTTTATCTCTAAGTTTTTGAGTTTTTACATTATGACTGGTATTATTATCTTCTTCTAACTGATTAAGTTTAGCTATTATGCCACTTCTATCTGGATTATTAGATACTTCTTCATTTCTAACAAAATTCACAGCATCACCATATCCTTTATTAACATATTCGCTTATTTCTTCTGCACTATTATTAAAAGATAAAATATTGTCTAAAGCTATAGTAAATCTATTCCATAAAGGAATATTGCTTACATTAACTGAAGTTACGTCTTTTGGAGCTTCCGCTTTTTCAGCCAATCTAATATTACTATTGGTAAGAGCTAAGGATCTATCTGTTAATTCACCTAATAAGTTGATACCGCGATATTTTTTCTCACTATACGTAGCTCCTCCAACTTTAGGAACTTTGTAGTACATAGATATAAGATCTTTATTTGATTTAGTTATCTAATCAAATTTAGCGAAATCCTATGATAGTGTGTCCCATATTTTTTGAGCTCCTTCCTCATCTCCCTACTTAGCTAATTCATAAGCTTGTTGTCTTCTGGTTTCATAATCTTTAACAAAGGCAAAATCATTTAGATTCTTTACTTCGTTTTTTATTATATTACCTTTCAGAGAACTTATATTGGTTTCTACAGCTTTTTCTATAGTAGATTGTACTAACGGGGTTCTATACAAATCTTGTATATTATTAGCCAATGAACCTAACACAGGATTGGCAGCAATACTCATAAATCTTGCGCTCTTATTCCACCAAGAAGTATCCTTATCTTTAGTTTCTTCTTGCTGCTGATACTGATATTTAACTGCATCTTTATTGTAAAGATCGGTATACCCCTTTTCTTGAACATACTGGTTATATTCTGCAGCTTTCTACTTTCTATCTGACGCTCCATCATTAGTAGTTGCACTGTCTCTTACATTAAATGTAGAACTAGTTAATTTACGAGCTCCTAATCTTAATCTGTTATCTTCCATATCAATTGTAACCAAGGTATTTATATGCAGACTCTACAGCCTGTTGGTATCTTTCTTTAGAACCTAATTTTCTTACTTTATCTTCATATATCGCATTTCTACTAACTGTAGCTTCACTACTGCCAGTCTCTATAGGATATAGACCTTCAACTTCAACGTATAAGTCAGATTTGTCTATTTTTTTTCTTTTCAAACCTTTTTCTGTAGTACCACTTAGCACTTCACCAGTTTCTGGGTCATACTCTTGTTTAATTGTGATTTCTTCCTAATCAGATATATCTCCGAATGGTACTACTTTACCAATTGATGCTACATTTTCTATATTCATTCCAATATTGCGTAGATCTTTCATAGATACATAAACTTTTCTTCTATGATAAATATCAGCTATATCTCCTACAGTACTTCCTGCATCTTTTATAATAACATCTCTAAACTTATTACTATACCAAGCTTCTTGAAATCTTACATTGTTAATTAGAGATTTTTCAAATGTATTTGCACTTTTACTTCCTTTCTTTGCAGCCGGATCGAGTAGTGCTTGTTTAATATACTGTGGAGCACCCATATCATACCCAATTATTCCAGTAACAAAATCATCCCCGAGCACCATATTACCTGTTTCATTGGATACTTTAAATCCCTTATTCATAGTGCCTTCCCCTCCTTCTGACAAGAATATTTCACCAGCATTTGGAGATAAAGGACTCTGTATATTATCTAATACTGTTTTGGATTTCTGTCTTGGCATACCTTTTGCAGAATTAAATATTTTATCAACATTGACAGTCATATTCTGCATTGCTTTTTCTATTACATCTGGAGTTATACTACCATTTCTAATCTATTCTCTTTCTTCTGCCGACAATCCTCCAAATTTAGCTAGCATATTTCTATTGGTAGTAGATTCTACTATGGTGGTTAAATCTGGTAAACCTTGAGGAACTGTACTACCCGAACCGCCTCTTCCTGCATTTTTCAACTCTTGTATGTATGACGGATCTACTTCATAGTCTGGTCTAATAGTTCTATCAATTTGTGACTATGCTATCATATCAACAAATTGACTTTTAGCCGCTTCTACATCTCCTCCATTTCTTCTAATAAAACTTTCATAATATTTTCTACCCTGAGGAGTGTCTATAAGGTCATTAAACTTAGCTGATGCAACCTAATACAAGTCATCCATGTTATTACCACTGACTATATATCTAGTTCCATTAATGTATTTAGTACCTAAGAATCCTCGTTTTAAATCATTAAAGTATGGAGTGCTCAACTCATTTGCATTCATAAATGCTACAGGAGTAATATCATCAAACACTCTTCTTTTATCTAATGTATTATAGTTAGGTATGTCAGAATCATCCCATTCTTTATTATACCTTCCTTCAGCCATCATTTTAGATCTTGTTTGTAATCCAAGTCTTAGGTTATCTGCACTTTCTTTAAGCAAACTTAATGAAGAATAATCTATATTATTTATTAATGATTGTAAACTAGACCTAAAAGAAGCATCTTTCAAAGCATCTGGGTTAGATACCATTTGATTTATAGCATCCTGTATATCCTGTCTACCAGTAGTAAGATTATAATAACTTTGAGTATCTACTGCAGATGGTGATCTAAATTCTCCAAATTTCTGTAACTATGCTCCAAATTGTTGAGCAGCTCTATCCATTTCTTCTTTCTGCGCTGCACCAATTCTAAACAATTCTCCAAAATTAATTGGAGCATAAGTATTAATAAACTAAGCCTATGCGGCTTGATCGTACATATTTGCTGTCATATTATCTTCTAAATTTGTTCATTAAGTTAGAATAATCTGCTGTAGTATATACAGACTCTAAGAAAGGAGCATATGCATCCAACATAGCCATATCTCTAGATCTTTGATTATTAATTAACCTTCTGTTTTGTGCATAATTACTTATTTGTGATAAAGCTTCTCTGTTAATATTTCTAGCTGCTGCTCTACTTCTAGCATTCAAATCAGTAGACATGTTACGAGCAGATACAAATTGCTGTCCTAAGTTATTGAGAGTATTTGCGTATTCTCCTTTATATTGATTCTCAATATTACTCTTCTGTGAATATAAATCTGCTATAGCTTTATCTGCCGCTACTTGACTTTGTAATCTATAAGCCATATTAGCTCCTGTATTTGTATTAGATTGAGAAGCATTGTAGTTTGATATAGCTCTGTTCTCTCTGATAGCTCTTCTAGCTGGAGTAATATCGTACTTTCTACCAGCCATAGTACTAAGTATTTGACTAGAATATGGATTGTATACCGTATCAAAACTTTCAGCAGTAGTTCCTAGGTTAGATAATACTGGAGTTAAAGCAGCTAAGTCTGTCAATCCCTATGCCAGTTTACCACCATTTCTAAATTTATTTTTAGACTGTTTGTTAGAACCTTTCATAGATTCCTATAAATTAAATAATTGATCATGAATCATTTGATCATTCATCTAATTCAATTTGGCTGAATTCTCAGCATATTTATCTTTGCCTTTGCTTTTCTTTTTAGACATCATTCTTTTACCCATTTGTGCAAATGTTTCTTTACTTCCGGGCACTTTCAAAGTATCACTTAATATTCTACTGCCTTCCGGAATATTTACTAAATTACTATCTGTAGGTTTACCTTCTTCTGGTACTTCTAATATGTTACCATCTGGAGTATTAATAAGCTCACCATCATCTACATAAGCCAGACTAGAAGTAGTACCTCCGTATGCCATAGTATCTACAGATTGATCATATGTCTCATTCCAATCTGCATTTAATAATGCGCTATTCTGTAATGCAAACCTATTACCTGATACTCTTTCCTTTTCTCTTCTGTACTTTTCTCTAAGACCTTTATTCTGTACAGCTCCTTTAAACCCAGTACCTAGTGTAAGAGTTGGGTCTTCATAGAAACCATTTACTTGTACCTTACCACTTTTACCTATGGAACCAACTACAGCTCCACCTATTCCACCGACAACGGCTCCAACAGATCCTAATGCAGCTCCCATTTTAGCTCCAGTAGCAGCTCCCTTGAATACACTCTATACAGATTCTTTAGCCGCCTCACCTCCAGTAGTAGCATTAGAATTACCTCCTACTAGAGTTAACATATCACCTGCTCCACCTATCATATTACCTGCTACTCCCATTATATTAGGACTTGTACTAGGATTATATGGTTGTATCTGTATAGGATCTCCAGATAATTTCTATGGAACTTGAGCAGACATTGCAGGACTAATAGGTTGCAAAAGATTGCTAGTTATATTCTAGTATCTTGACTTTATATAATCACTATTAAAATTATACCCGCCCGTTTGGTATTTATTTATCTTATTCTTTTTTTTCATTATACTAATGAGTATCTATATGTTGTATTAATATTAGGGAGAGTAAAGTTGTGTTGTTCTCCACAATTCAAAGTAAGATCACATATTAAGTACTTACCTCTTAATCTACCCGGATATGATAATGTATCATCACTATTCTATTCTCTGCCTATAGCAAATCTATATGTATTTTCTCTATGATCTATAGCATAACCACCATTTACATAATCCTAAGTAATAGTACCTACTTGATCTGTAGTTCTAAATGTAGCATCAGTAAGCATATTCTTTATATCTCTAAACTGACCGCTAAAGAATACATTGTCAAATGTCTTAGTATATAGTATATCTTTATTAATAATATACTATATCTTACACTCCATTACATTTAACGCACGATCTTCGGTTTGCATCACTTTATTGTCTTTGATATATAACAACTTGTCAGAAAATTTCAAGTGACTAGTAGGATTTTCAGTATAAAATGAAGTAAAACTTTGGGTATATTCATTATATACTAATGTCTTAGTATTGAAACAGAATCTAACTTCGTTGAATTCATTATCATAGAATGAATCATGAACTACAAAGTTAGGATTTGCATTCAAATAAGTCTATACTCCTTTCTCTTTAGACAACTTATGTATAGTATCAGAGAATTGGCATAACTCATTTTTATCTCTATCATGCCAATATAATGCGAAGTCAGAGTTAGTTATACTATTGTCGTTTATAACAGATGACCCATTACCAGTAGTAATATAATCGTATCTTGTCAATATACCACCAGTACCTAAAGTAAGTTCACTAATATTGTTATCAGTAATAAGTGATCTATCATTTACAGAAGCTACTCCAAATGCGCTATCTTGCCAGAAGAACAGTTTGTCATTAAATGACTTAAGATTGGTTATCTTACCATACTGATTGTCTACATCTAAGTAATCTGCAAACTTAAACTGTAACCAACTATCCGTTACTTCATTATTAATCTTAGCTTGTGAATATACAATTCTATTTATATTATTAGCATTAGTTATTGCATAAGCTGATTCTGTAACATACTTCTTTGCATCACCTTGAACTGAATATGCATCATTATATGCATAGTATGGTTTAGTCTATTTATTATAATTACCCAACGTACCCCCATCTATAGTAGTACCTAAATATGGGTTAGTATAATCATCCATACCTTCACAACTACGACTAGTAGTTTCACCATATTGCAATGCTAGATTAATACTACTTTCTACTGGAATATAATCTGTACAGCTAATTAATGATGCTCTATAATCTCCGTCACCCGGATCTGGGAATGCGTTGGCAGTCCTATGATCATGAACACCAATAAAAGTATCGCCACCATATACTAAAGATTGACCACCACTAGGTCCTACTGTAGTAAATGAGTTAGTACTAATATATGTAGAGTTAGTTCTAGCTATATAACTATTCCCACCATATGGTATATTACTAAGTTTTATGTTTACTACTGGTAACTCAAACCAAGCCTTATTCAAGAATATATCTTGAGAACCTATTACGCTTGTTATGTTGTAGTTAGCCTGTATAACACCATCCACTCTATGAAACTTTGGTATCTTAGTAAAATCTCCATTCAATACTGCGCAATAACCAAATGGTCCTGCTCTATGTGCACCATTATTATCGCCATCACTGTTGTGTATATGACCTAAGTTTAGATAATTAATATCACCAATAGTTCTATAGTACTGCATCTTTTCTGCCATAATATTTCCTCCAGCCATAATTGGTGGAAATATAGAGTTATTATTAATATCTACAGTTAACCTATTTTCAGATATTGCAGTATTATGTAATATGTATCTTTTGCCTATTAAGTTTGATATAGAGTGTACAGTCTAATGTGTACCAAATTCTTCAGATGCTATTACAAATCCATTAATGCTACTATTATAACATCCTATGAGCTTTGATTCTGTTACTCTGTCAGAAGAAAATCCCCAATTTGTATTATTAGGAGTTATAAAGTATTTATTAGAAAATACATTAGAACTATCAGTAGCTTTATACCAGTATCCTTTACTAGCTATTGGGTGTAAATAATATAGTAATTCAGCATGAGCATTCTTAAGTTTGCCTACCAAGCTTTCACCTGTTATATCTAGTTCTGGGCTTATGAATGTAACATAGTATTTTGTAACTCTATCATTATAGAACATAGAGGATTGCTCAGCCCCTAGTTCTCCATAAGGATAAGCTTTTGCATACTTAACAGGTATGTCCTGATCTGTGTATCCAAGCGGTATTCTAGGTCTGTAACTATTATCTGGTTCATCACCTTTATTGATATACTTATATGGATAGTTGGTTATCTCTGATATAACTCCTTGCATCAATACAGTTCTATCATCAATAGTACGTCTACACCTTACTATTTCGTACGCCACTGCTTCTTCTGGTACATTAGATACTTCAAATTGTAATCCTAATGCTTTACCAATAAGATTTTCTCCTGCAAAGAAGGTTGGGTACTCATGAGCGTTAGGCATTCTAATATCTCCAATCCAACTAACATTAGATGGAATACTCTTATTGTTATAGAATACAATACCAAATCTGTATATCTCATCTCTCTAGTATCCTCTGAAATTAGCATCAATATATGGATCTGCATAATTCATCTATCTAGAATACTCTGGAATACTACGATTTATTGATGTATCCTTCAGTCCATCTAAGAAATAGAATGTCATAGAAGACGTAGTCTGAGGGAGTACTTGAATCTTAGCATAGTCATGACCTTCTGTTGCAGATGTATTCATAGACTACATGGTATCCATAGTAAGCTCAGTATAAACAAATCTATAGCTTACATTTATACCACTACCTCCTAATATTCTAGCACCTCTTTCAACCTTATTACTATATTGTAGATTATCGTTAGCAGTTGGCTATCCCTTTACAGAGTTATATGGATTGATACAATCATGTTCAGGATCTATATCTGATAGTATATTCTTCCATGCTGCAGAACCATACTCTGGTAACATTACATCAATATCATTCTGACCACTAGCTGATTTAAGTATTAATCTACCTTCTTTAGTACATCTATAAGCTCTAGCATCATAGTCAGTTCTCCAAGTATTTTCTTTAATGCCAGCAGCAAATAATCTATTGTCCTTCTTTTCGATAGTAGAAGCTACAAATGAATTATTTGTTAAAGAATTTAATTCTTCTAAAGTAATAGTATTAATAGGTGCTCCACCTAAATCTTCATATTCAATACTAGTTGCACTGCTAGATGATTTGATCTCAGCTATAACATCTACTGTAGGTAATTCTGTATTATCGTTATAGAATATTCTAAATATTCTACAGTTATTATAGAAACTATTATAATTTATACCAGTAGTTTTATCTACTAGATCAATAGACATCTTAACTGATTTACCAGTAGATACTTTTTTATCTAAACCGTGATATTCATTTAAACTGCTAGAGGTATTACTATCTGTTAAGTGTACTAATCCACTACAAGGAGACATAATAGTATTTGATCCTCTGACATTAAATAACTGATAGACATACTGTACAGTACCAGACTACAGATTACCAGAACCCAAATCTACTATTTTAGGAGGACTAAGTAAAGAGCTAGGTGTTAAGTCAAGTATACTAAGATCCTTAATATTACCTTCACTATCTAACAGATCATTTGTAACACCCGGTTCATATACATATTTGTTATCCATGATATTTAATACTCTAATAGGAGTATTACCATCTGTTATGTATATCTTAATGTTATTCTCAGCCTCATAGTTAGCTACTATTTTAACTCTATTAGTTTTACTATATTGCAGTTTACCTTTTATTACTACAGTGTGTTTTAATGGTAAGTTGTTATAATCAGATACTCTATATACTCTATTTATGTTTTTACTATCTACAGTAAGAATAACAGCATACTTATCTACAGTAACAGCATATAATACAGTTTCATCATCTGATATAAATCCGCCACCATCTACTGGGTGAATATTCTAAATATTTTGCAATACTCCACTAGTACCTTCAGTATCAGTAATGATTCTGATGTTCTCAGCATATCTATACTGATTCTCAGGTATTGCATGAATATCAATATCCATATTCATACCACCTACGAAACTGTTAGTTTGTAAAGTATTTGTCATAATCTATTCTAATTATATATTATTTGTTCATCTCCAGTAGTAGCAAAGAACGTATCATGATCATCAAACTCTGTATATAACTTATGCCAATCATTCTTGATAGATTCTATTTCATCTACACCCGGCATCATAGCTTCTGCGTAAGCCTGTCTACGATAGAAGTTCCATGAGTTCTTCATATCATAGTATATGTTTTGATTCAGTTGTCCTTTTAGATACTTAGGATAAGATAACTTCATAGCTACATACCAAAATATAGCTTCGAAATAAGAAGGATTGTCAGGTATCATAGGCATACTATCTTCATCAGTAATGATAGCATGATAAGATATCTTAACCCAACCACAAGGAACATTAACTGTAATATACCCCGGTTTAGTAGAGTATTGTAATGATCCGTTTAATGATGCTGGATTACCTACTATAAGTCTACCATTTACACTAGGTATAGTATATTGATTTACTAAAGCACTTAATGTCTTTTTAACGTTAGGATCAGAGTTAATGATATCTAATGCAGACCTATCATCTATAAGGTTGTATAGATTCTTTACTAAAGGTATAAGAGCATTATCTCCAATTATCATATTAGGATCACATTTATCACATTTGGTATAAACACCAAAAGAGTTGGTAACCTTTCTCATGGGCAACCAACCACAACTATTCTCAAATGAGAATGCTACCTAATTTAATCTGTATAAGTCGCATGGCAACTTTGCCTAATAACCTATTACAGGAATATTTTCTACTTTATGTTCTAGTTGCTATATAGCACCTATCTTTTCCATAGCCTCGCCAATCCACTCTCGCACATCTGTAATTTTGATTTCATCTTCTTTGAGATCAAGATCAGCTATGACCTTTGCTATTACAGCCTTTGAACTAACTAATTTATTGTCTATCATAGCTGTTATTTAATTGTGATATAATCATGTTCTCTATTCTTTATTATCTAAGCTAATCTACGTTTATTAGCTCTAGAGGCTACAAACTAATATTTAGTTTTATTAGTTAACAATGAATCCTTCTTGCTCCAGTAATATCTAAATTTATAGTAGTCACTATGTTCGTTGATAAAATATACTGCTTTACCTTGTATAGCACTTTCATGATAATCAATTCTTAAGCTCTTATTATCAAAGTTCTTAGGTCTACGTTTCACTATACTTAGATTACCCAATCTGCATGGTAGTTTAAATTCTCTACTATGTTCAATAACCTAGTCTGCTATAAATTTAAAATAGTCTTCTATTATTTGTCTGTACACTTTATAATCAATATCATATACAGTATCTCTTTCAATATTAGATAGGTAGAACTAATAGAAGTCACTTATTGTGTAAGATTTTCTGTGTGTCATTTCTGCTGTTTATAAATGTTCTACATATCATCTCTAGAGTTATTAGTCTCATCAGTAGGCATTTTTGGCATTATATTTAACTCTTTACTAAAGATTAAATCTTTAATAGTTGGTATCATGTGAGCTGGTGCTGGATAAGGCATATCTGGATCAAAGCATTCATTTGCATCAGCTGGATTCTCTAATATAACATCTGCCTCAATGTATTCTAACTGATGATTACCTCCATCTACATATATTCTGTTGCCTTTCAGATATGCTATGTAGTCTTTGCATGTATATTTTCTATACTTTTGATATTTGTTTTTAGTTTCACTTCCTAACTAGATTAAATTGCCGAACATATCTTTTACAGATACTAATCCAGTTCTAAAGTGAAAGTCTATAAGCTTTGGTAATTCAATATTACTTACGTATTCAATATGACCAGGAGTGCACTCAACACGATCTAGATGAATACAAGGCAGAGTCTACACATACATAGGATTGATATCTCTTCCTTTATCAATATCCTATTTAATTAACATAGCTCTGTAGTTATGAATCCATTGCTCGATTTGTATTCTACTTATATGTTCTGATTCGGCAATAGAACTGTTGCGCAATTCAAGTAGAATATCATCAATAATAGTATTCAATGTGTTTAATTTCATAATGCATTATTTATTAAATATAATAATAACGTATTTTAAGGCGTTTCTAGCCACTTTACGTAGTAAGTAATACAATAGACCATATGAACTAATAGCGTTTGTTCTTGGGGCTATAAATGAAAAAAGGCTAGTATTAACTAGCCTCATTCATTGCTTTTTGAATATTCTATGGTAACATCTACTTCATCTAAGGTGGAACCATGTTACTCGCTTGTTTTATTAAACCTTTGAGTTCTTCTACCTGATCTTGCAGCTCCTTTATCTTTGGATCTTCTTTCTCAGGTTCTTTGTCATTATAGTCTAACTACTTAAGTATGTTCTCGCATTTGTTCATCTCTTCATCATACTTAGCCATTGCTTCTTTCTTAGCTTTGCATTCATCGTAGTTAGCTTTAACCATGTTTATTATTTGTTGTTTATCAGTAGCCACTGTTAAACCTATTGACCCATCTGTCACTATAGATTTGTTTTCTTCTACTGACAACTTCTTAGATTCTCCATCACAACTAATTACTATATCTACTAATTTCTTTCTAGTCTAATTAGGCATTGGAAATTGTTGTGGTGGTAGTTGCTCTTCGTATATCTTAGATACGCTAGTAACCATACCTCTATAGTAAGTAGTACTCTTTTTAAATGTGCCTACTACCTCAAGCACATGAATTGGTTGACCAATATTTAATTGGGAAAATGTCATCATAATTAGTATAGTGTTTAAAGGGCTCATATAGAGCCCTTATTATTAAGCTGCTGGAGCTGGGGCAGCTGGAGTAACAATATGGTTTACTACTTGGAATATTCCATTACACTTATTATAGTATACGAAATATTTATTTCCAACAGTAACTTCTTGATTAACCATCTGATCACCAGAACCATTTACCAATTGTTTTCCTCCCGCAGATACATTGCTTACTGTGTTAACAGAAGATGTAGTATGAGTAGGATCAATCAGGATAGCTGCATCCGCAGCAGTGCTAGCTGAAGGAGTGTGCTGTACGTTCAACAGTAAGATACCTTCATTTGGCAATTGTCTCCATTGGTATGGGCACAGACCATAAGTAACCTGATTAGCTTCGGTATCTGTAGTCACGTATATTGTACGTGCTACAGGTATACCAGCTCTATCTAATCTCTATACATTTCTACGAGGAAAACCGTAACCTAGATTATAGAAAGGATACATAATTACCTCCTTTCTATTAGCAACCACATCCTTCGTTGTAGCCATATCCATAGCCTGCAAACCCACCATAGCAGCAGTTAGGATTAGGAACTACGTACGCAGGAGTTGGGCACGGAGCTTTCAACTGAGAAACAATATTAGCTGTTTGTGCTTGCTGAGAAGCAGCCAAAGCCAACTGAGTGTTTTCTTGACGTAATGAGTCAATCTTGTTCTGCATTTCACGCATTTCAAGTTGACAGAATCTATCATTGATAATCTGAGTCTAAGCGTCTATCTTAGCTCCTAGGATATTGAACTGAGTATTAGCGTTGCTAGTTAATGTATTTGTCTGATTTACTATTGCTAATTGACTTTCATAACCCTAAGTAGTTATAGCATTTCTAACGTCGCAGCAGCAAGAAGCGAGCTGTGATGCAAGATTAGCATTTCCACTCTGGATAGCATTTATTACCTGAGCACCAGAAAGTTTAGTGTCACAAGCGATCTGACTTACGCTAGTATTAATAGTGTTTAATGCAGACTGTACTGAGTTGATATCGCAATTCAAAGTATTAGATAATGTGCTGATAGCTTCTTTGTTACCATTGATTGCCTGCATCAACAGATTAGTGTTAGCATCTGTGTTCAGTTGAGAAGCCAATTGTGAAGCTTCACCGCCTCTGTTGCCAAAGCCGTTTCCACCCCAACCGCCCCATACAAAGAACAGTAAGATGATCCAAATCCACCAACAACCATTGCCACCCATACCATTGTTATTCATCATAGCCATGAGAGCTGCAGGGTCCATATTACCTTTGTTTGCATTCTGCATTAAAGCAGCTAGACCAGCGTCAAAACCGCGATCTTGAACGATAATTTTATCTTCTAACATAATTGATTTTATTTAGGATTGATTTAATTTGATTAATATCTAATGTAGCGCACAGAACGACCACGTTTGGATTCTTCTTCCATAGGAAAAAATTTCTCTCTTTCCCTTTCAAAGTCTCTTTCATCGTATTCTCTGTCGTACTCTTTACGTCTACCATATGAAGATCTGCCCATTCTACGGTAGTTACCGTAACGTTCCTCTTCGTCGTCATCTTCATATTTGCTGTAATGTCTTTCGAAAAGATCCTCTTCAGCATTTCTAATCTTATCACACATTACATAAATATAGTAAAACCACATTTTACCTTCATCTATGTCTTTGTCGTGCATCCATGCTTTAGCTAATTCTACGAAATACTTCGTATTATTAGAGCCTGTCATGCTAACAACTACACGGTAGTAATCTGAGTATACCATATTCAATGCTACATACCAGTCGTATTTGTTTATCTTTTCATCCAAACGAATACCATACTGATTAGCTAATGCTGTAGTTTCCTCAAGTGACCAATGCTGACCTCTTGTTCCGTCTTCATTTTCCATCTTGTTTACAGCTTTGCGAGCATGCTCATCATTGAAGTGAGGACCGTGTTCAGCTTCATAAGCTTTTATACGGATTATTCTATGCATATTATTATTGATTAATATATTAATAGATTGATTTATTTTTTATTTAGTAACTTCTACGATTCTAGTATCAGTTACCTTTATAAGTTTGTTGCTATTATGTATTTGATACTTTCTGACACGATCTTTCTTCCAATCAAAGTGCAAGAACCTCTAGAAGCCATTTTTATACTAATTACGATATTCTTTTTTTTCTTCTACAAATAGTATCTGGGAATTTCTTAGATCTAGTATGGCAGTTAAGATTGAGTCTTTTCTATTTACTGTGATAGTAGTTAATTCATTTAGCTTTAGTTTTTCACTAAAGTCAACATTCTTAGTTTTTATTTCAACGGATGCTGAGTCTTTCATTTCTGTATTGATTACTTGTACCTACTAGAGATTCTTATCTTTGATTTTAAGTTCTTTCTAAACCTTCTTTACTTCAGTAATTAAACTATCTTTACTATTATTCAATTCACCTATAGTAAGTTGTAAGGTTCTATTATTCTCTTTTAATTTGCTATTTAATTCCTGATAATACTTGTAATTGTTTGTTACTTGACCTAGACTGTTATCTAGTGTCTTTATTCTCTATCTCTAAAAAAAACAAAAGGCAGTCAAACTAATTATGATAGTGACTGCCAATTTGTTGAAAAAGCTTTTTAATAACATGTTATTCTGTTTTGAATTCTGGTAATATGTACTAGATCGAAAGTGCACTTGACCTAGACATTTTTTCGATAAGTTGAGGATCTACGTTATCATCAAAAGTATGTATGTAACCTATTACTATAGATCCGATCCAATTATTCTTTTCATCACTTAATCTTCTGATAGCAACGGAGTGACAACCATTACCTGTCATGATTGACTTAATCTTGTTATCCAGAAAGTCTGATGTATCTATATCGTTTATAAATGTATATTCAGTATTTGCCAAATCAGATACGAACTTAGAGGTTGTTTCAATCTTGATATCAGACAAACTATCTCTTACTGAAGATACTCCATATTGTTTTACTTCTAATGTAGCAGATATGTACATCTCTCTATATAGAGGATGCGGTTGGATAAGATATACCCTGTCAGCTTTTAAGAAGTATAGGAGTTCCCATAGTTCTCCATAAATTGTAGCTATATTTCCAGCATTTTTAACATTGTTAACATGCTCTTGCTTTTTCCATCTTTCAATCTTATAGTCAGTTATCTTATTCTTTGTGTACTGATTATAAGTGAACCATAAAGCTAAAATTGAAGCTACTCCTGTAAGTATTTGTGGCAAGAATTCTAAAAACATTTGATAATAGTTTAAAAGTAAAAACCCCGGCTGAACTTGATCTGCTAGGGCTGATAATCGTTTTGAGATATAACTATAAAACGTATATAAGTATGTTATGTTTTACTTGGTCTATGGATGTTAACGTATTCTAATAGCTCTTTATATTTCAACATTTTACTGAACAAATTCCTTCCATTACAATGTTTAATCCAACCTATATAACTACATATTTTTTGTTTATAATCATCCTTATCAATATCTTTTTTATTTAGTTTTGTTATCTTTCTGCAGAAATTTTGTTTGATTCTCTTTCTAAGAAGTATATGTGTATGAAACAATCTGTATCCTACAAAATCTATTCCTCTAGAATCTACTTTAAATATCTGCCAGTTATCTTTGAAATGTAAATTAAGTTTATTCTCTAAATAATCCTTAATATCTTCATATAGATATCTAAGATATTTCTTATCACTATGTAATATTACAATATCATCTGCATATCTGAAATAGTGTTTAACTTTCTGAACTTCCTTAATATAGTGATCTAGATAAGTTAAATATAAGTTTGCAAAGAATTGTGATAAGTAATTTCCAATAGGTACTCCTTCAGCAGAGTCTATTATACTATCTAATAGATTTAATAACTTAACGTCCTTTATCTTTCTTCTTATTACTTGTTTGAGTATATCATTATCAATTGAAGGATAGAACTTTCTGATATCTAACTTTAGACAATACTGAGTTCCTTGTATGTCCTTTAATGATTCTTTTACATCTCTCATAGCTTTATGAATACCACGTTTCTTAATGCAACTATATGTACCTTTCACGAAGGTTGAAACCCATATAGGTTCTAATATATTCATTATTGCGTGGTGTACTATTCTATCTGGATAATATGGCAACCTAAAGATTTCTCTTTCTTTTGGTTCATATATCTTATAGATATAATACGGAGATGTCACATATGTACCATCAATTAACATTTTCTATAACTCTAACAGTAACTGTTCTTTATTCTTATCGAACTCAATAACTTCTGGTCTGTGAGTCTTGTTTTTTCTAGCTTTCTTTTCAGCTAGACGTAGATTGTCTAAGCTAACAATCTGTTCAAATAAATTATTATATCTTTTCATCTGAAAACCCATACCGAACTTTCGCTTGCGCTACTAATACAGTGTTTTAAAATGTCGTTTTTTACCAAGAGGTAAGGTCTTCTCTAACAGTGCTTCTTTAAATATCTTTATTTTAGGGCTCAGTGTACTGACATTAGCATTGGAATTACTCAACTCATTGTTAGAATTGACATTCAGTAACCTAGCATTACTGCTGTTATTGACGTTACTGCCTAAATGCAAGAGAACAACCTATTATTTTTCAATAAAATTCTATATTTTTACGGTATATAGATTAACCGAGTACCGACATTAGCATTGGAATAACTCAACCCATTGCTAGAAGCGACATCCAGCAACCCAGCATCACCGCCGCTATAGACGCTACCGCCCAAAAGGATAGTTCTGTCTGATGTACTATTATTGCTGTAATTATAATCACACCAATATGTTGTAGTATTTCCTCCAAATGCTTCGTCTTTAGATGGGAATAAATCAAAGGCAGAGTTATATATCAACTGCTTTTTATATCCTTCTCTAATTGTTGTCTGCCCTTGTAATGTATAATCACCTATTGTGGTTGAACCAAATGTAGCGAGATTACTATTCAACATTACATCATTACAATTATCAGTAGAGTTAAAGTGTACTAATGCATCTATTACATTCTTCCATAAATGTCCAAATGGATTCTCAACGCCTCTATAACTAGGTACATTATAATTGAATGTAGATGTAGTAGCACCTTCTGCATTAGTATTGTTCCAAGCAAACGAAACCACACCCGTAGAATTACCTAAAGAATCTGTGGTGCCACATGGAACAATTGAGTATATATTAGAACCGTTCTTAACTGGTTGACCTGCACCAGTTACACCTGCGCCAAGTCCGCCTTGTCTATATCCTTCTGAAGTTAATGTAGCATTGTAAGTTGCTTGACTATTAGTACATGCGTATTCTACTAAGTAAAGAATAGTAAGTATTCTATGTGCTTTATAAGTATACATATTCCATTTCTCACTACCATTTGCTCTAGCTCTAGATTGCATAGTAGTTCTGGGGATAGACACTGTAGGGGTAGAACCATCATTAACTGACATCAACTTATCATCTACTGTAGTAGCCTCATATGCTGAAATATAGAATTTAGTTACATGTTCCACGTCTGCTAGTTTAGGATCATTAACATACAAGTTAAGGAAAACGTCTGTATCATTCTTCATACACTTATACCAGAATTCAGGTATTTCTACCATAGTATTAAGCGTCATATCTCTGTCAGTTCCATCTTCATACTTAGTTCTATCAGATGCATTGATATATTTAACAGTACCATCAGAAGTAATAGTACATGTTTTCATTTTAGATTGAATAGGTAATGACTTATGCCAAGGCATATAACCTATTCTAGTCATAAGAGTATTCTGAGGTTCTAATGGAAAGCTAACTCCATAGTAATTAGAGAAGACATTGTTATCTCCCAAATTAATATCAGAAATAGTCTAAGCACCTAGATAAGCTGCTATTATGTCATTATTCTGTAATTTCATATTATTAGTAAATTAAATATAATGTTTTGGAATCTTTAACTGATAATGCTTCGTATTGTGCTTGAGTCATATAAACTACATTAGATACTACATCAGATGCAATGCAACTTGTTAGGTCTACAGTTTCAGATAATTTATCCCATTCTGCAGGACTAGCTGTAATACATACATAGTTAGCTCCTGTATCATCCAAGTTATACACATCCCCAACTGATGCTGTACTTGGTAATGAATCAAAATCAGCAACCGATCCTTTTACTCTGTATACTGATGCTACTTTTGCATCTACTTGATCTTTGGTATATGCATCTTGAATGCCATAACCAGATAAAGTAGTAGCCTTAGTAGCTTTCTTTTTAATCTCTTCCTGTAACATAGCTACCACTTCAGTGTCTCCACTAATAGGTTTCCATGTAGCGCCATTCCACACTTTAATAATAGCCCCTGTAGGGTCTTCTTTTAAATCAATCCAATAAGTACACTCCGATGGATTTGGAGCATACGTTTGGGCTAGAAATATTATTTTCTCTTTCATATGAAAAAATTATTTAATTTTATATGTTTATAATGTAAACTATAGCTTATCTGGATAACCTGTCTTATAGTTATAAGACTCTATTTCCTCTTTTGTTTGTAATTTATAGATTGCCGAAATGTGTTGTTGGGTAGTATTATAGCAATTAAGTGCATATAACTCTAATGAATTTAGCATAGATATAGCATCTGTTATAGGTATAGTATATTTTATTGTATCAAACCATAAAACTGTATCTAGTTTACCAGTATGTTTCTCAATATTAATTGAGTTAACAAGCCCTACTCGGTCTTCTTTATCTAACCACATTTTTTTTCCTGAAAGATAAAATGAATTTACCGCATCTGATTTATCATAAGCATTAATGTCAGCTATTTTCATTTCTTTTAATTCATCAATAGTATACTGATAATCGACCAATATGGGATATCCAACTTCGTTTTCTTTTATTTCTTTTCCTGATGACTACCCGACTAATAGTTTCTGCCAATATTCTTCGGTTATTTCAACCGAACCTTCTTGAAATTCATCATAGAATCCCTATTTCCAATATTTCATAATAGTTAATTTTTTATTTCCATCTACCAACGGCTACCCAATAAAAATCATTGGTTCCCGCGCCAGTACCATTCGAATCTCCCACTGCGTATCTACTTCTTATTGTAAAATAACTATTTCGTACAAGTGTAACTAAGCCTATAACAATGTTCATGCCCTACCCTGGTTCATGATAAGTAATAATAGGACAATAAGTAGCATTATAAAAAGCTATAGGTGTATAAGTAGTATTAGTACCAGTAGAACTTGCTGTTTTATACCCCCATTGCATTAATAAACCATTGTCAAACTTTATGTAACCATTCTAACCTGCCTAATATCCTACTATCTCAGCCTTCTTTACTAACTATTCATATATTACTTTGTTCTGAACTGCATTTGTACTAGTAGAAGATAGAGCAGTATCAATAACTGGTTTATTACTTAGATCATTATATAATCCAGATGTGGCTACATCAGCAAGAGATGGAGTACCAGATATTTCTGAATATGAATAGGAAGGTTTACTTGAACCAATCCATGATGGCTTACTTGTGATTTCCGACCATGTATACGTTGGTTTGCTACTACCAATCCATGATGGTTTTCCAGTAATACCAGACCACGTTGTAGTACCAGCTGGACCTGTATCACCCTTATCTCCTTTATCACCCTTCGCTCCAGTTGCTCCACGTAAACTAGTTGAATAAGTATATGATGTAGTACCTTCTTGTCTTACACCAAGAGTATAACCACTCCATACAAACTCTAACGATTTACCATTAGCTCCATCTGAACCAGCATATCCTCTAGGTCCTTGATCCCCAGTGTCACCTTTCAAACCCTACGGACCCTAATCACCTTTTTCGCCCTTAGCACCAGTATCACCTTTTGGTCCAGCAATAGTTGGTATATTCAAAGTAACAGCAGAAGAACCATCATAAGTACCCGTAACTGCTCCTGTAAACTTAATGGCGTTAGGATTCTTTAATGAAGTAGGAATATCAGAAGTGACAGCAAATGTACCTGCTTTAGATACAACTCTACCACTAGTTTGGAATTGGTAATCTACCCATCCGTCATCAATAGCTGCTGTATCTGATGGCGTATCTTTAGTTCCTAACGATAATACAGCTGGACCAAATGATCCATTTACATTACGTATACCTAAAGCTACAGCACTAATCCATCCACTACCTGATTTGCCTACATAAACTATCTTCTTTCTAGATACAGGGGTAGTACTAGCATCTACAGTTTGATTAGTAGATGAAGCTATCTCGTCTAATCTGTAAGTTGGTTTAGTAGTTCCAATCCACGTTGGCTTTCCTGTTACGTTAGCCCATGCAACTGAATCAGCTGTGCCACCTCCATTAGCAGATAATACTCCATTACTAATAGACAATCCTGCTCCTACCTTGATACCTCCTAAAGTAGTACTAGATGCGGTTGGTAATGTGTATGCAGAAGGAATGTTTAATGCTGATTTAAAGTTAGCAAAGGATACTCTTCTAATAACTTTATCTGTACTCTTTATATACACTGAAGATATAGATGTACCAGCTGCTTCATCTTCTTGTTCTGTGTAAAAATACTTACCATATACAATGCCATCAGCATCTCTCTGTACCATAGTATTACCAGTTGTTCCTTTTGCCAACAGTACATGACCTCCACCACCAAGTAGTACGTATGAATCACTAGATCCTTCTTTCTTATAGCCACTAGTTAGTATCTGTTTGTTAGCATCTCTAACTGGAATTTTGTCTGCTGTATTAGTAGCACTCATATCATTGGCATCTAAAAATCTAACCCATGGATTTTTAGTTACATTCCAACCAGTTCTATAGAATATTCCTCTCTAAGTAGAATTAGTTGACGAGTTATCAGAATACCATATATCAAATCTTCTCGAACCTGCAGGTAATGATATAGCGGCTCCATAATTAAACGGCGCATCTAGCTGATCTGGATTAGCTGAAGAATATTCTTTAATACCTATCTTATCCCATAGTGTATTATCATCATGCGTTGTTGTAGTACTTCTATATCTTAAATAAGCAGTATCCTATTGACCATCTAATGTATCCGCATCTAGACCTGTACCTGACATTTGTTCTTTGAACTTATCTTTAGAACAACGACGAATATAACCATCTTCATTAGACATGAAGAATACATCACTCATTGTATCAGCATATCCATTCTACCTACCTGCAGTTGTGTTTATATAACTAGCTTTTATATAACCGTCTGCATTTCTTTTTACTATACTATTTGCAGTAGGTTCATAAGAAGTATCAGCAGTTTCAACCATAGTTCTTTTAAAAGTAGCGTAGTCAGCATCTGTCATATCACTAGCTGCTTTAGGAGATACAGTTTGACTACTATCTGTATAATCAGAGGTCCTTAATACTGGTAAAGCATTTTTAGTAGTATAAAAATAATATCTTCCTCCACCTCTAACATATATTACCTCTGACCCACCGTTTTCCATCTATGATACCCTACCTATAGGATATACTGCTTTATCTTTCGTCCAATTATAATTAAAAGATAATATTCTTCTATGTGTAGTACTGTTTACTCCCCAAGCAAAAGCATATACTTCTTCTACAAAATGAACTGAGAATCCTTGTTCATGTGTTGCCCAACTTGGCTTTCTAGATACTCCCAATGTGGTATGCACTTCTATTCTATTATTATACCCACTAGGCATACGCATAGTAACGGGATAATAAGTATTTTCATCTAGAGTTCCAGTATCTATAACCGTTTCTCTAAGTACATACAAATTGTTTAAATTTCCTACTTCATAATCTTTATATAAGAACTTATTTGCATTACCAGTACTGTTAAGTATAAAATTACCATCAGAATTAACCTGCATCCACCATTCCATATTATTGTTGAAATTAATGGAGCCTTTATTAATTATCAGATTACCTGAACCGTCTCTCTATACTAACGAATCAGCAACTGGAGTTACAGATCTAGTAGGTAATGCTGACCATGCTGCATTCTTTCTAACGTATTCTTTACTATCAGATGGAGCATCATCAATTCCTCCACTACTACCACCTTCAATAACAATGTTACCAGCTCCTAGTAATGAACTACCATTGACAGTCTTAATGGTTTCACCACTAACTAGTCTTTCTTGTTTCGCAGCGTCTAACGCAAATATTTGTCCTGCCAATCTATTCTCTGCATCTGTAGCTCTGATTTCTTCAGCTTCTATATCTGATTGTAGTTGTGTAACTGCATCAGTTATATCAGATGCTTTAGTATCTGTATATGCTTTAGCTGAATTAAGAGTTGCAGTATCTGCTGCTTTATAGTCAGTATCTAGTTTGTTAATAGCTGCTGCTACACCAGATAATTTGATTCCATTAGCTCCTACAGTTAAGTAAGAATCAGAAGTACTATCAATAGTAATGCTAAACTTATTATTCGCTAGACTTAAACCATTACCGGCAGTATATGTATCTACTAGATCGCTAATATCTACAGGTACAGTTTGTTCACCATCCTCAGTTACAAATATAAAAATAAGGCTCTTCTTCTGTGGATCGTAATAAGCTTGCTTTAAGAATCTATCCTTAGGTATGCTTATTTCACCAGCATTAGTAGAGTCTACCATCAATGTATAATGTAACTCATTATCAGGATCCTATACTAAGTTAACAGTAGAAACTTTGCTTGATTGCAGATTGCTGATTAAAGTATCTTGTGCATCATTACGATCCGCTTCTACTACTATAGCATCTGCATTTGTTTTCTCAGCTGCTTTAGCTCTAGTAATCTCATTGTCTAATTTAGTGTTAGTTGCAGTATCAGCAGCCTTATAAGCTGTATCCATTGCATTAATAAGATTCCTATTATTATCTTCAGCTTGAGTAGCTCTAGCAGTTTCATCAGCTATAGCTTGTGTATTAGAATTTATAGCATCAGTTAAAGAACCACCCTGTTCAGATATTTTAGCATCTACAGCCCATATTTCACCTTGTAACTGTTCTTCCGCTTCAATTGCTCTGTTCTGTTCTTCTACCATTCCTGAAGCAAGAGCTGTTTCAATTTCTATAGCACGCTTTGCCTCATCTTCTATTGCTTTAGCATTAGCTTTTTCTGCAGCTTCTGCACGTGCAATTTCATTTATAATACGGTTGAAGTTATCTCTTTCTGCAATAAGAGCTCTATCCTTTTCTGCATCAATGTCTTTAGACAGTTGTTCCTCTGCAGCTAATGCTCTATTCTTCTCAGTAACCTCTGCTTGTGTTGCACGATTTACTTCTTGTTGCAGTTCTAGTTTAGTAGCATAAGTATCAGCAGCTTCTACCTTAGTAAGATAAGGAGATAGATCTATATCGGCTTTATATTCGCCCAACAGTTCCCACTCTCCATCTACATAGATATACTCTTTATAGAGATTACCATGAGTACCTTCACTATCAACTACTAGATATATCTTAGTAGTATCAATATCTTCTGTAGGCAGTTCTGATACTATCTTATATAAAGTTAGATCCAGTACACATGATACTACATTATCAGTAATATCTATGCCTGAACCAGCAATAAGTTTATCCTATTTAGTTAGTTTTAATGTCTCTATATCCTAACTTATGATAGCAATCCTACCGTCAAATTGACGTATCTCTTCATTCAGATGCTCATCAAAGTTCTTTAATTGTTGTTCTACCCACTTCTTTATTCTGTTTTCAAATTCAGGTAGAGTTCCTTGAAGTACTTTTATAGTCTCCCAATATCCTTCTGCATTCCATACCTTTATACTACCACCAAGTGGATCAGTATTAAGGTCAACCCAGTACATTACTTCATCAGGATTGGGCTATATATCACTTGCTCTAAAATTAACAAATCTTACCATCTTTATTTACCAAGCTTTAATATTTGTTTTCTAAGTCTTCCTTCTCTATATGATACATGTATCCATGAGTAGTCATTCTCATTAATAAGTTGATCAAACTCAAAGTTATCTCTGATTAACTCAAATAACTTCTTATTCTCTTCTTTGCTACCTGCTGTTATATCAGCAGCTTCTCCTAATACATGTTGACTTGTCTTAGCTCCTTTAACTGCTTTATTTACTTCTGGACTGCGATAACCTGAATTAACTATAATAGGTTTACCATACAATTCTCTAAGTGGATCAAGTACCTTTTCTACTAGAGTAATTAGATTCTTCTCTGCCTACTCTGTAGGAGTATTATCTAATTTCTTAGCTGTAGCTGTAGTAGATTCTGTTAATTCTTTTATAGTAAAGTATTTCATTTTATATCTTTTTAATTTGCATATCTTGTAGTTCTTGGTTGAGCATCATATACTACACTACCCAATAAATCTGCAGCTAAGTTCATTCCAAACTGTTTATCATCATTATCTATCTCATTTACTTTGGATAGAATATGGATCTACATTAAGTAGATCCACTCTAACAATTCTCTATCAGTATATTTAGCGAGTTGTTTGTTCATCTTTAATCTCCTCTGCACTAGTTTCGATTTCTTCAGTGTTCATGATCTTATCAAAAATAGGGTTCAAAGATTCTTGTATAACTGCTAAGAAGTTACCAGCAATAATGCCTTTAAGTACTTCTACATTATCTTTAGTAACATCCATTTCACCATTATGATACAGTTCTCTAGATATTTCTAAACCTTCTTGACTTACTGCAGAATTATACAATAGATTTCCTAAATCTTTAGAAATATCAACTGTAGATTCTTCTCCCTCAATGTTCTTAATTGTAATGTTTCTAAAATCAATCAACATAATATTTAGTTTTAAAATTAATAATATTTATTAACGTTAAAAAATGTTACATGTCTTACATGAATTACAAACTTTACAATCTATAATATTACATAGTGTTTCTAATTTCAACGGATTGTCAGTATCAATCTGTCTATTACATCCACAAATCATAGATTGTAACATCTATCTATCCTACACGAAATCAGTTTGTGTTATTAGAAACTCTAATTCATTTATACATATAGCTGCTATCACAGACCGATTGTCTATGATAGCGCTATATCTTAATTTATTATCTACTTTATTTGTCATTTTTAGAATGATTTATTAACAGCGTATGTATAATTTCCTATTGTAGTCTTCACAAAATCTCCAGAATTTTTTACTACTCTTAATTCATTAGTCTAACTACCCATGGCATATAACTCATTCTTAAAATACATAAAATCTATAGTAACATTACCCCCATTGTATAGTCGAATAGTATCACAACTTCCAAAACCGCCCGAATTAGGCAATACAAAACCGGGATCTAGTCTACTAGGTCCTTTGTGTATATCTACATTATAACTAGTTAAGTTTACTATATTTAGCTAAGCCTATACCATTTGATCTGCCTAATATTCATCCGGGTAAAATTCAGGATCTGGAGTTGCAAAAGAAGCTGTGTATAAGTCTATGGTATTATTGGTTACAGTTACATCGTCTCTCTATCTGACTATATACAAAGTTTTAAAAGAATAATCATTAGGTATAGTTAGAGAATGTGTGGTAGTAAATGAAGTAACTTTATGAATTACAGCATTCGTACTAAATCTTCCTTTTACAGTTGCTTTATTCATTATTACTTCACCAGTAACTCCATTTACCTAGAAATTTGGATTGAATTTATTAGGCAACAAAGTAACTACAACATTCTCACTTAAATAGGTACTTGCAAGATTTACTATCAACTATAAACCATACTTTAGAGAGCCACTTTGTATAAAACTTTTAGGGAGAGCGTAATTTCCATCGTAATCTATTCTTATAGATTCTCTTATTCCACCCTCTGTCATATACTAATATAATAGATATATGTTGGCATTGTTAGAAACGCCTTTCACATTTATATTAAATTCTGGAAGATCTTTATGACTACTTTGAGTCCATATTAAATAATCCGTTACGGAAGAAGATGATGTCTTACCAGTAATGGTTATAGTATCACTTGTTATAGTTCCATTGTAATTACTACTGCTACTTTTAAAATTATATGCCCATATAGATGTATCTGTAAATGAAAACGGTTTAACAGTACTATTAAAGTTCTAATAATCAGTTGAATCTTGTCCAAGTGCATCAGTACCTTGTTTACTGAACATATACTCTTTATTGAATACAAAGTCGCCAAGTGTACCGTTATCTGCAATTAATAGCTTAGTATACACTGCTTCAAAATCGTCCATCAATATCCAAGTAGCATTGACGCCATTAGAATTCCAATCTTGTTCTGGAGTAACTCCTAGACTTTGACCATTCCATGTAGTGGTTTTATTCATTACATAGAATGCTTCTCCTTCTAACACAAATGGTGCTTGAGTGTCAGTTGCTTCGTATGTCTTACTATGAATGTAAGTTCCTGCTGGATATACAAGTCTTCCTCTTAATCCATTAGTACCATTTACACCATCATTACCTACCCATTTAACCCATTCATAGTCTGTATAGCGAGTACTTTCTACCTAACTAGTTTGGTTATAAGCTAAACCTATATACTTAGTATACATATTAGGTTTGTCGTATATCTATGAGTCAGATGTAGGTTGATCATCAGAATACTTAATCCAAGTGTATAAACTAGTACCCGGTTCACCTGCAGCACCATCTTCACCACTAATTCTGACAGGTTGGTCCCATACTCCAATCAAATCATCGTTAGCAGATATTTCGGCATGCGACATCCACAAGTACTCATAACTATTAACTACTGGTACAGTAGTAGTCCAACCTGCTGGGTTTCTAACAGTAGAAGCAATGCTAGGAGAATAACCTTTGGTCATAGACATAAATCTAAACTCTGTATGCTGACCATCTAGAGCTTCTCCATCTCTACCATTCAATTGTATAACCTCAGACCATGTTTGTACTTCATCTTTAGGTCCATCTACCATACCAACGCATTGCCACCATTGACCATCTGAAGTAGTTGGATAATCTAACCAACCATCTATTCCGGTAGTACCGGGTCTAGGATTTTTAAACGTTGGCTTGGCTGGTCTAGAGTTAGATTTCTTATATACATACGTGCTCCAATTAGGCACTGAACCTGATTCTCCGTCCTCGCCATCTTTCAGTACGTATAGTGTCTCTTGATCTACAAGTATACTACTACTATTTCTTTGATCATATAATGAGAATGTAATATAAGCAACTATGCCACTAGTACTAATAGTATTGTTAGCATAATATCTTACCTCATTGGCATTATCAATCTTATAAGTAAAGTAATAACCATATGGAGTACTATCTACAGTAGTAGTAGAATCTCCTTCAAATAATCTTATACCACATGATACATTAGCTACAGATGGCGTACCATTCTTATTTACATGAATAGCGCTAACAGATGGAGCTAGTTGATATATCTTAGGAGTTTGACCATCTGCACCGGGCTTAACTTTAGTAATTGTCAAGGTTACGTCTCTTATATAAGTATTACCTTGATATATTGCTTTAACAGATACTGGTAGTCTTATTACTTCAGGAGCTGACTTATCAATAGCAGTTATAGTAATAGTACCTAATACAGATGATGTAGCTGTTACTCCCGCTACTTCACCTAGTGTTGGGTTCTCATATAATGTAAGTTTAGTAGTTCCATAGTACATACTTACTGTAGATGTTACAGGTAATCCACTAACCACATTACCTTCAGAGTCACATGCTACAGCGATCATATCATTGTCAAAGTCTGTAACCAAACCTCCTACACCATCTACTCCATCTTTACCATCACTAATTTTATAGATAGTTTCTTTATCTACTAGCTATCCACCATTAGTAAGCATAAAGATTATTTTCTTCTTAATTGAAGAAGTAGATATGTTTTGATCTATAGTATAGTTCTCAGCAAGTTCCTCATCAATTACATATTTAAATGCATAACCATTTGGTAATTGAGATAATTCTACTGTATTAGCTCCCTATGTTTTCTTAATGCCACAAGTAATAAATACTACATCAGATACACCTTTCTTATCCACATGAATAGCATCAACAGAAGGCATTAATGAATATAGAATAGCATCTTCTCCATCAGCACCGGGTTTGATCTTATTAATAGTAAGATACGTAGTACGTTCCATCAACTCATTATTATATACCGTACTAGCATCAATAGGTATGCGTATAGTAGTATCTGTAGTATTAGCAATAGAAGTAACAGTGACAGTTCCTGTTTGTCTGTCTGCTGTTGCTACAACTCCCTCTGGAGGACGTACAGTTAATGAACTTAGATTTAATTGCACAGTTCCATAGTACATACTTAGGGTTGTCTTTAGTGGTAATCCACTAATTACATTTCCTAAGCTATCTGTGGCTACAGACTGTATTTCATTATCTAAGTCTAATACAATACTACCTAAACCGTCAAGACCATCTTTACCATACTTAGCCCACAATGATGGTCCAGTATATGCTCTCCATCTACCTCCTCTGAACTTTCTTTGACATACCCATTCATATGGATATTCTTTTGTTACTCCTATTGGATCATCTGACCAACCTCCCGGAATGTATTCTATACCTTCAAAGTCACCAGTTTCCTGATACGCATCTGAATTAGTGTTGTTTGGAGTTGGATTATCTGGATCGTTGTTGGTTGTAGTTCTATAGAATATATACTGTACACCATCTCCATCCTGACCATTAGCTCCCCATTTAGACCATAATGCAGGTTGACTGAACGGACCCCATTTACCATCTTTCTTACTTCTGGTACTAACCCATTCTCCTTGATAAGTAGTCGTTACTCCTCTAGGATTATCAGTCCATCCTAAGTCAGTAGGTACATAATCGTCAACTTGTTCACTAGTTGGAGTATCAGGTCTATCTAAGTCGCCAGCAGTTGCTGTACGCTTATATATAAATTCATCTGCTTTTCCGTCTGCACCCGGTTTACCATCAGCACCAGATATCTTAATTGGAGTAGACCAATCCTCTACTATATCAGGATTAGAAGTAAATGTTCTATCTGACATCCATATTGGAGGAGTCAGTTTCTGATCATTGCCTTGCCATCCTTCTGGGTATACTACCTCGTTAGTTTCAGAGTCCCATGATCCGCCTACTGGTTTCTCAGGTTCTTCTTCACTAGATTTATATGCAAACACAGTCTTGTAAGATACTCCGGGTAATCCTTCTCCCGGTTCTCCTTGAGGACCTGATTCACCTGTAATTCTAATAGGACCTACCCATTTATCAACAAGATCACCATTTTCGTCGATTAACGCATTAATCATCCACATGAATTCACCTTTGATCAATGTTGGTGGTTCATCTGTCCATCCTTCTGGGAATCTCACAGTTCTATCTAATGGAGGTGGAATAGTCTCAGCAGCACTTTTAGCATACTTGAAGTCCATATAACTATTAGTCTTACCGTCTTCACCTGTACATTGTACTGGATCCGTCCAAGTAGCCACTGTGTCTGTACTACCATCTACCAAACCCATTGACATCCACCATCTACCAGTAGATCCCGGACCATCAAACCAACCGTCAATACCTGCTGCTCCCGGAGTAGGTACAAAGAAGTTTGGTTTACTTGGTTGTAGTTCTGATTGTTTGAATACCCATGTATTCCAATTTGGTTTAATTGATTCTCCCGGTTGACCGTCAACACCATCTTTACCCGGATCACCTTTCTCTCCCGGAGGTCCTTGTATACCTCTTTCTCCTTGTTTACCTTGTTCTCCTTGTGGTCCTTTGAATAATATCCAAGTATAATCTACAGGATTTGAACTAGGAGTTTCTACAGCTTGATTCTCAGCAATACCTATATGAGTAGTATCTGGTTGAGGCTGCATAGTCATATTAAGACCACTAGCATTATTGGCGTATCTAATCCAAGTATAATTACTTACTGAACCACCACTACCTGATCCTTTTTCTGATAAGTCTACTAACTTCTGACCTATTACTGCCATGAGTTTATCCTAAGTAGAATCATAGTATATCTGACCATTTTGATAAGTACCACTAATATTACATTTAATATTCTTAGCAATGTCTAAGCACTGCGGTAATACTAAAGTATTATTCAGTACAATACTACCATTAGATATACTACCTCCATCAAAGAATAATACACAGTTCTCTGGCATCTGTATTGTTTGACCTTGTAGGTTATAATCATACTGTATTCTATAAATAGTACCAGCCCTATTTATATCTGACTGTTGAAGTAGATTAATATTATTAACAATACGTTTGCGCAATAACTTTCTACCCAAACCACTAAATTGATTTGGTACATATTCTTTATCTGCAAACTTAAGGTTGAAGTCATAATCAACCATTATGTCTTCACCATCAGCAGATATTGCACTTACTGGTTGCCAATATGCCTTATTAGTAATACTAATGTTGACAGGTACTTCCTTTATAGATATAAAAGACTTATAATCATTATCATAGACCAAACAAAGTCTATCATACTATTTAGAAGAATCATGTTTACCGTCACATGTAAGTGTAACTTTACCTAATAATTTCGTATATTCCATTCTAAAAAATTAATTCTGTTTCTGGTTTAATAAAGTCTTTAACATCTGGTGCATCAAAAGTAATCTGATTATCTTTAGGATCCACATAAGCATTAGGATACTTAGCATAATCTGATATCACTACAATATTGCCATGATAATCCAACGCAATATATAGGAACTATTTTAATTCATCACATGTGCACATATTTTCACAATTTACATACTCCATTAACACATGTTCTACACCCTGTATTAACAGTTTTAGTATTAATATTAACGTTCAACAATTTGCATAAATCCAAGTAAAACTATAGTGCTTCTTTATTATGAGCAGTAGCAATAGCCTATTCTAATAATTGCCTCTTAAATACTATTAGCATTAAAAGTTGCATCTATCTATCGTCTAAACATGTTTGACAATACTTACGCAACATCTTTATCTCTGCATTATATAAGATATTAGGATCATAGTATACACCATCTACATAGTCATTAGCATAGTACTCAGTAGTAACAAACATCTTAATATACTTCATATTAGTATCAAATTCTGATAATACATCAGACTCTACTGTTATCTCATATGCATATATTGTTGTTACTTCCTTTTCTTCACCTTCGCGTACAATCTCTTTATAGGAGATTCTAGCATTATTATAGTTCAACACGTAATCATGATTATCTGGATTCTCGCAATATATATTACTTATATTATGACATTCGTCAATGTATAATACTATATCATTAGTATTTACTATAGATATATTAGTATACACGCTGAATACCATTAGATTATCCTTTATGGTTACATTAAATATTTTATTCATAATATTAAAATAAAAAAGTGGAGCGGGGAGATATACTCCACCAGCCCCACTTCATGATTGATTGAATTAATTCTATTAAGCAGCTTCTCCCGAGATGAAAGCTTCAATACCTTTAGCAACAATTGAATTTGTGAAACCTTCAGCTTTCTTAACATAAACCTCAGTTGTCAGAGGAGTAGTCTTGATATACTGATTATCATTACTAAGATATTTATTGTCATTTTCGATAGTGATGTAGTTGTATTCTGCACCTTCTTCTACCATTCTAGGCTGTTCTACAATAGGATAAGCACCTGTAAATACATGTCCTTGGTAACCCATGAAACGTACTTCAGTATCTCTTACTTGTTTCCAGTAACCCTTACCCGGAGTACCTTCAACTTTATTGATAGTAGCTCCCGGAATAGCTTCAGGGTAGTTGCTAAGGATAGCTCCCGGAATAGTAACATACAGACTAGCTTCCATGCTTACTGTAGAATATTCAGACAGTGAGTAAACTCCTTCATTATCATCTTTTTCCATTGCAGTCAAAGTGATAACAGCACCAGCAACTGCAGCGTTAATTCTACGATTTGCGTGTTTGTTGATCTTCTTAACAATAGCAGCAGCTAAAGCAGAAGCATCTGTGCTAGCAGCATATACTTCATAAGTATGAGTAAACTGACCCGGAGCTTCATACATATCTTTGTAAACCATTCTCAGAACGTATCTGTGACCAGCTACGATAGTTGCATCAGTCAAAGTAATAGTAATTTTATCCTGAACAGGAGCAACATATTCGCCAATAACAGCGCTAGGTTTTGAGTCTTTCTTGATTTCGTTACCAAATTTGATATTAGCTTTCTGAGCAACTGAACCATCAGGCATAGTTACATTAACTTTGTTCTGAGCTACACCTACATACAATGAAGTAGCGTTAGCAGCTTCAGTAGCAGTTTTTAAGATAGCTCTATTCTGGTCGAACAAAGCAACATCACCTACAGCTAAAGCATCAGCAGTAGTATATGATGCAGGGATATTTTTACCGATCAATACGATATCTACGTGTTGTAACATAATTTAAATTTTATTTTTAGTTTAACATAAATGCGCGCTCATGTAAACTTAGTTCATCTTCTACTTTCCTTATTTCAGATTTCCACGTCAATGAACGCATTAGTCTTTGTCAGATTTACCTGACTATTGCATAGAAGCAGCTTGCTGTATATACATCATTACTGCTGCATCTATAATTTCTTGGTGAGTATCAACTGGCATTTCAGTGTACTCTTCCGTTAGATTATTACCTAGGTCTTTAGCACTTCTTAAGTAAGTTAACTGATATTCATCTATACCATAGTTTCCATCAGTTATCAACACGATATTACCGTCTGTATATAATCTAACTGGTCTAGCTTGATTGTGGTGTAAATGATATTCTGATAAGCTGTTACTTAATATTCTATCAACTGTTTCAATAGTAGCTTCAATAACATCTGTAGATTTAGAAGCCAATTGCGGACATCTATCATTATATATATTGATGCTTACCTATTCGCCTAAAGTATATAAGTAATTATCAGGATAATTAGTAGACCACCTATTATTTACTTTTTTAAAATCAAAACTAGTATATTTATCTGTCTTTACTAGAGTACGTAACTTATCAGACAATTCTTGATTAAGCTAAAACGCTCTGTATAACTGTTTAACATATTCGTCTTTAGCTCTATTTATATAGTAGAATATAGTGTCTGAGTTTAACTTACTCATAATATTATAACCCGGTATAATATTATTCAACTATCTTTCAAATGCTATTTGGAATTGTCTTTCAGTCATATTATTCAGATAATTGGTTTAACTGTAATTTAGTAGATGTTCTTGGTGATTCAATATTTTCCAATGCTATTACTACAGCTCTATTGATAACTTCATTCATTACATCTTCAGGTAGATCTAATTCTTCGTCTAACTGTGTGTAATCAAACTGTTTAGGTCTCTTTATATAAGTAATATTAACTGCATACTTATTGCTTGATGGTTTAAAACTATCTGATATCTGCATTACAGGATCTACATAGATTTTCATTCTATTATCCTCTAATGTAGCTACAGGTACTTCAACCCAAGGTATATTGTTGTATGTTTGTTTAAATAGGTTAGCATTCTAATGATCTACTATTAAGCAATTAGTAGATGAACCTTTAAACATAATTACTGCAGATAATATAGTTACTCTTCTACCTCCATCATGAATGTCATCTATTACGAATTCATTGTATGTAGAATTATTAGCAAAGATGTTCTCATCAGTACATACTAAAGCATCCAGTTCAGATATACTTTGGAGAGATCCTTCGAAACCCTGTCTTAATACATTGTTCCCACTTATCTTATTACTAATTATCTCATTTTGAGCCTAATTAAGAAAGATATCTATTTCCTCAGGTAAGAATGCAGGTGAGCCACCATAGGCAACTCCCTGAGCATTCTTATCTAGGATAACTTTAAACTAAATATGTGCAGTACGGTTATTCATTACTTGGACTTGATTTCATTTAAAATAGCCATCTTGATATCATTATTCTTCTTATCCTTTAAATAAGCAATTACGTCTTCCAAACCATTACCAATAAGGTCTGTACCAAAGTAATATTGAGCTCTATTCTTTCTAATGATATTCTTAGCAATAGCTTCTTCAATCACAAAGTTAATTTCTTTATTAGGGTTTTCTACCCATTTCATAATAAACTTCTTTGGTGATTCTTCAATCTGTTCTGTCAACTTAGCTTCAATCAGTTCATTTGACATAGTATCAGATTTAATACCATAAAGTCTAAGACATTTACGCATATCCTCAATAGACATCTTATCCATTTCTCTATATGCTTCACGTTTGATCTTGTTGATCTTGTTAGCTTCTTCAGCTTCACTGTCCCTATTAATCATTACATAATCAGTAGCCGGTGTGATCTTATTTAATCCGTTTGCTACTCTCTTATGTCCTTTAAGGAACAAATATTTTAGTTCGTCTTCAGGTCTATCAGTATCTAGTATTGTGTCCTTTTTGCCAACTTTAACAGCAAAAGTATCCCAAAATGAACTATTGGGTGATAGTTTACCTTGTTCGAAACCAATTTCTTTTTCTAATCTTTCTGCATCTTCTGCAGTCAGTCCAGTATAAATGTTACCAGATCTGGTCCAGTATGAACTAATATAGTCATAACATGTGGACCATTTTGTGAGCCCAGTCCACGGGTTGGCTTTAATTATTCTAACGATTACTTCCATAATATTAATATTAGATTATCAAGTTAGTGATAAGGGGTCCGAAGACCCCTTTGTGTTTTTAGTAAGTTATACTTACTCAGCTTCCATGATTAATTCACCGCAAGCTCTTGGGTCTCTCAACATGATACCCATTTCACCAAGGAAGAATACAGTATAACCGTCCTTACCATTAGATCTAAGAGTACTCTTTGAGTTAGCATAACCAGTTGGAGCAACAGCACCACCAGTGTACCAAGTTACAAACTCACGGTCTTTACGAACTACTTTTACAATGTTAGCTTCACCATCACGTCTACCAAGATCAAGGAATGTCATACGATATGATTCCAGAGGTTTCAGTGTGATAGGATGCAACATACGGTTATAAGTGGTATCATCATACAATGGGAAATACTTCAGAGTAAGTTCGATGCCATTAAACATCTTGTAAGTCTTGAACTGACCACCAAAAGTAAGACTATCACCAGAACCTGTTACAAATACTGTATCAATCAGATTCATATTGATCATCTTTTCTTTCAATACTCTATCAAATTCTCTCATACCCATTTCACCAGTCAAGGCAATAAACTTACGTTCGTTAGTACCAAGTACATTGTAAGACAGGTCGAACAAGAAGTCTTCCAACAGTTCTGCACTCAGTCTAGTGTAGAAACGTCTATTAGATGGAGCAATCTGTTCCAACAGACCAGCACCAATAAATACTGGACGACCGTTAGTACCTTTCAAGTTACAAGAACCATCTTTGTTTACATTGTTTTTCATGTAAACCAGCATTCTTTCACATCTCTTATACCATTCTCTCATTGCAACCCATTCCTGATAGTCTGCCCACAGATATGATTTCTTACCTGTTTTAGGATCTTGCAGAGCGATTGCCATTACTGTTGAATATGCTGAACCAGTAATATCATAGTTAATACGAATTGTCGTCAGATAATTACGCATTTTGAAATGAGTATTATAGTTCAGGATATCACCTTCTTCACTGTATTCTTCTACAGCAGAAGCAAGACGAGATACCTGACATCCAGCTTTCAGATATTCAGAAGGGATGTAAGATGTAGGGTTACCATCTGCTACAAAGCAAGTGTATACCCAAAGATTGCCATCCTGATAAGGTGCACCTGATACGCGTACTTGGAAATCTTTATTATCAAATTCCAGAATAGCAGTAGGTCCAAACCAGTTATCTTCCAACCACAACAGGATAGGAGTATTACCCAAACCAGCTGTAGAATCATCAGTAATAGCAGCACCATTCCATTTTGCGTCTCTAATTGTTACAGCTCTATCAGCATCAATCATTACGCTCCATTCCCAGCTTGGCTGATCAATGGTCATTACATTACCAAGACCGCCAGTGAGCATATCCAGAGAAGTCTGGTAACCGTTATCCTTAGTACCAAATACATAAGACAATACGGTAGCAACCTGATATGGATTCTATTGTGAAGCTGCACTGATCTTAGCAGTGTCAATCAAGTCTGAAAACCATTTACCTTTGTATAAAACTAAGTTATTTAGAATATTATTATCCATAAAATACTAGTAATTTTAATTTAATTAGTTATTATTAATTTGCACGTAGCATTCGTGCAGCAGAACTCCAGATATCAGTATCATTCGAGATCTCTTGTTTTTTAGTCTTTCTACTTACTCCAGTTCTATTTAGACTTTCTTTAAATTTGTTAATAGCTTTGGTGGAACCTTCGCTCTTAGCAGCCTTCAATAGTGTGTCTCCCTTCATAGTAAAGTAAGCAGACTCAAGTAAGTTCTTTACGCTTTTAGACCAATCCTTTTGGAATTTTGTCATACCATCAGCGTCAGGCTTAAATATATATTCAAGTAATACCTGTTTATCTTTTTCAGGTATCTTAATACCACGAATATTATCCATGCCTTTTATTTCAGTGACAACGTTCTAGAAGTATTCCTGTTGACGCTTTGCAGCTGCCTTAGCTTGGTTTTCTTGATCTTTCAATAGCTGTTGTTTCTTTTGCTCTTTAATCTCTTTAAGAGCTTCTAAAGCATCTTCTGCTTCATCTTCAAGTAACCCAGCATCTTCATACTTAGTTAATTTCTTATCTATTTGTTTAGTACTAAAACCTTTCTCTTTCAAGAACTCTTTCAATACTAACTTCTGATTAACTTCGTCATCTTCAATACTGATTTCATTAAGATCAAGTTCACCTTCAATTTCAAAGTAATCTCTAAGATTTCCACCATTTTTAACAAAGTTATCCAAAGCTTCAACTTCTTCACTTGCATACTGTGGTACTGAATTCTCTTCTATTACTGCTTGAAAATAATCAACAAGTTCTTCCGGAGTAGAAGGTACTTCATCATCTTCACCTAATTCCCAACCCATCTTTTCAGATATAGCTTCAAAGAATGTAGTTACTGTGTTATTATCTGTAGTATCATCAGCATCTGCATCATCGTCATCATCATCTGTATCTTCTTCTTTCTTAGCATCAGGTTCCGTTACTTCTTTTTCCTTCTTACCTTTTTTAGTCTTTGCAGGTTCTGGTTCAGTAGTATCATCATCGTCATCATCTGCATCGTTATCTTCTACTGGTTTACGTAATTTTTCCAGTTCTTCGTCTGTCAAAGGTTCCGAAGCACTATCGTCTATATCATTTTTAGTATCCTCTTTGCCAGTACTTGTTTCAGTTTTAAATACATTACCCCCTGGCATGAAATCTTCAAAGATTTCGAAACCGTTTAATGTTTCTTTTTCCATAATTATATATAATTAGATTATTTTTTCTTTCTTCCTTTATGTTTCCATTTCTTAGCATTCTAAGCAAAGATAGCTCTCTTGCGTGTCAATGGGTTCTTACTGTGTGTAAGTTCTTCTGTAGTTTTACCTGTTCTCTTCTTCAGGGCATTGAATTTCCCCCTATTCTTTTTCTTTATGTGTATCCCTCCGTCCTTGTAGTTCGGTATCGGATACTGTGGCATTATCATTGCCATGTCTATCAGATCGCTCATCTTTTTCTACTAGTTCATAACCTTCTATGATTAAGGTGTTTATAATATTGATTAATTTATCTTTTGAAATTTTCTTTATATTATCTAAAGCTTGTTTTTGATGCACTGTAATATCTGGGAATATATCTGAATGTTTGTTAGAATCAAATTGTGTGCTATTTTCAGTCTATATATACTAGTCATTTACTATATCTACTATATAATCATCTGTCCAATTATCATCTTTATACTCAAATTGTTTTTCATATTCATATTGATTCAAAACAGCTTCAATATAATATTTAAAATCTAAAGCATAAATGTCTTCTAATATTATCTTTTTCATTCTTCTTTTCCCCTATATACAGCGGCTGCACCTAAACCAAGTAAAGGAATAGCATTGAACCATCTAGTATATTTGTTAATGTTATTAAACTGTCTACTAGCTCTGGCTACTTCTCTCATAGAATCTATATTTGATACTTCTTCTATTACCTTCTTCATCATTTTAGGAGACACTGCTTGTCCTCTTCTACTGATGTGACCGTCATTAAACATGTATTCTCTAAGTTGATTCATGTGAGCTTTCTGTTCTGTTGGTTGAGTAAAATACCAATCTCTATTATCAATACCATTAATAATATCTTTGCTCATCTAATAGAACATATTATTGCCCGCATCTGCACTAGGTAAATCTCCAGCTTTTAACATATCAGTATAATGACTCCACTCATGTTCTGTAAGATAATTTCCTAGTTTAGTTCTTTTAGGATTAATACCATAATAGAACTCTCCGTTGTTATCCATGTCTTTATACATAGTACCTGTAGCAGAACTTAGCTTATCATTTATTTCAGCTAATTTAGGAAGTTTTGTAGGATCATCATTATACGCATTTATTATATCAGCATATGCTGTAGTATAATCATCTCCAAATTGTCTTTTAACCTAATTAGCTCTAGTAATATATTCTGGATCATCCATTAGTCTTTCAGCTGCATTGTAACTCTGATTAACCGCTTTAGTACGTTTTGCTAGATCTTCTGCACTAGTATTAATTATATTATCTAACTAATTATTAGTTATATTTTTATTTACAGAAGTATTAAAGTTATGACCATAACCTCCCTTGGATTTTGTTTTAGGAGTAATACCTTTATATTTACTTCTAAACTGTTTAACAGTCATAGGCATAAACGGAACCAACCCTAATGCAGCTAAACCTGCTCCAGACCAATCTCTATTACTAACAGCATCATACACGTCATATGCAGCAACAGCATCACCTACTGGTGTAAAGTTAGCAGCATCCTCTAGATCCAATAATGGTTTCAAACCTCTAACTAATGGTCCACCTGTAAATCTATCAATCTCATCCGTACCATTATTATAGTAATCCTATACTTGTTCTTCAGTATACTTTCTACCATATCTATCACTATAAAGTTTACCTTTATATGGTATAGGTTCGATTATAGTAGGTTTATTGGTTGGAGGTACTTCACCGCCATCTTCATATGATTTAAAGTCCCAGTAGCCTTTACCGGGATTTTGTTCCCGGTAAGACTTTAGGTTCTGCATTCTCTATTTAAATGCTTCTCTATTCATATCAATACTTACATGTTTCTAAATACATCTTCAATAACATTACTAAACTCTCTGGATCTGAAGAATGAACTCTGAGACAAGTTGCGTGCTCTTCTCCCATGAATTTGTCTCTTAGTAATAGATAGTAAGTTAAAGCGGATCCATCTGTATTACAAGTCCACCACCAGTAACAGTTGTAATCTTTATTTAGATCTTCAGGATAGAGTGTCCGTAGTTCTTCTAATATGTTATTTGCATCCATAATCTTTCAATTATTTCTTTCCACCTTTGCCCTTGCTGGACTTTTTTCCACCTTTACATGCCATAATTAATCCTCCTTATAACTTCTAATTTTACAATATTTTAACCAAGAATAGTGTTTTCTAGTCTCTGGATATGTATAGTTTTCTTCGTTGTTGTAAGCTTCCTCTTCAAAGCTAACATCATGATATTTAGTACTCTATTTATCAAAGAATCTACACAATCCAATTATGCAATACTCTATGCCATACCATAAGTAATATGGTAACCACAGCATTTCCTACATTTGTTTTAAATGTATTTTTTCATGATTGTAGCTTTTAGCACTTATTTTAGATTTATCTCTAGTAAATATCAAACCAAATAGATTGATATATTTATAACCTTTAAATGGTATCAATTTATTCTGTATTACTTTCATATTACTTCTCTCCTACTACTTTATTCTTTAATGCTGTTTTAGCCTTCAGTTTTTCTCTTTCTAAAGCTGCATCATCTTTCATCTTTTGTAATTCCTTTTGAGATTGCAATTTCTGTTTCTCTAAAGCTACTTTCTTTTCTTCTATATCTTTCTTCATCTACTGCTCTCTTAATTTAGCATTGAATTCGAATTGCTTAGAAGCTTCTTCAGATGCTTGTTTTCTTTCAGCTAATGCTTGGGCTGCTATCTCCATTGGATCTGGAATTCCATTATCGTTTTGGTCCATATCTTCTGCACCTCTATAAGCATTAAGTTGAGCTACTGTAATCTTAGTTGCATTGTTAGAATCTATCTCATATTTCTTAAGATCCATCTCTGCTTCTTTAATCATTAACTCTTCTTCTTTAACTTCATTTTGCATCTGAATCATCTGTTGTTCTCTTTGAGCTTGAGCTTCTTCCATAGCCTGTTGTTGCTCCATACGTTTCTGCTCAATCTCTTCAAGTTTGTTTCTAATCATAGTAGTATTATCATTAGTAAAGATTTCTACTACGTCGAGTAAACTAGCTCCATTTTGCATAGCGGGTTGAATAAGACTTCTAAGGAACTCAATATTCTGTTGATTCTTAGTAGAGTCATCTACAAATATATCAAAGTCTTCATATGGGAAGTTATCAGATAGTGTTAAGAATGCTCTAGTAGCATCATCTAATATATACTGCAGATGAGTTTTACTACCATCTTTCCAAGCCCATTTGGCTGTATTCAGTAGCATATTCAAACACTCTCTCTTTACTTGGTTATGTGTCCAGAACCAAGGTTCCGTAATATGCGCTGATTGCTGTACTGATCTTTCTACATTACCTACTAACTCATTAGATGATATTGAACCTTCACGTTGTTTACTTACTCCAGATATTTCAGATAACATAGATTCAATCTTATCCATAAGCATAATATACTAATTAATAGTATTAGCCATAGTAAGATCTAATGCCGTTATTTGATTGAACTGTGATGGTTTACCGCCTTCTCTACCCGGTATATCCCATCCTTCTTCATAAGGATTAATAAAATTAACACCTAGCGCAGATAGGTAATGCATCCATTTAGATACATCAATATTCATTGATTTAGGTATCTAAGTAATATCCATATTTACTACTTTACCTTTATCCCTAGCCATTGCAAGTTCTAGACGATACCAAAGTACAATATACATATACTGTAATGGTTTCATCATACTTACTAAGGATCTTGGTCTACTGTTAGTATTATTATATATTACACCAGTATAAGGCAATCTTTGTGAGTTAGGATTATCAGATGATACATATTGATATTCAACTGGTTCTATACCTATATAAAGATCTTCTCCAGCTCTATATCCTTCCCATGTTTCAATGATCCATTTCCATTCAACAGATATTTCCATACCTGTTTCCTTGTATGTCTCATCTACTTCATATGTTTCAGGCATACCTGTTTCTGGATCAATTATAGTAACAAATCCAATCTTCTTAAATGACTTCCAACATACATGATATACTTTGATATTATCTCCACTACCATCAAATGGATTAGAACTAAAACCATTGATAGTATGAGTTTTAATATGCGGATAATCTAATGATGTTTTTCTTACTTCAGGATTAATGCCTCCTTTAGCACTATCACTCATCATATCAAGTAACTCATTCAACTGCTTCTCTGTCATCTTATCATACAGTCTATCATACAGTTCAGTTACTGACATATTCATTTCATAGCAACACCATTGTGCTTCATGAATAAACTCTAAATCTGATGTTTCAGTGTCATAATCAAAGTAAATAGGATTGATACGTTCTAGACACGGTTCTCCATTTACTATACCTATGTAGTATATTTCTTCCCCACCTACTAATGCATCTTTCCAACCTTTAAAAAACTCATGATTAATGTTGAGTTTATTCTTTAAGTACATAAGACTATGATATGCAGTAATCTCTGCAATATCCTTATAGTCTTTACTCATGTATTTCTGTATCTGTTCTGGTGGCATAATTTCACCAGATTGCAAAGCTTCTTGGTATCTAGCCTATTCTTCAGGTCCTAGTTTACTCATGATGGTAGCCTGAATATAGTCCATCAACATCTATTTAGCTTTTTCCTGTAACTCACTAGTTGCTATCTCACTAGTACGTACTACCTTAAAGTTAAATGGTCTCTTAGTCTCTTCACCTAACAATAGGTCTATTTTAGGCTTGATTATATTATAGTCCTAAGCCATTGCAGGAAATCCATCCTATTGTTTAAATGGATTAGTAACGTACTTAAGATCTTTCTCATTATAAATACTATTGTAAAGATCATAGTAAGTCTACATCTCTTCCTTGCGAGTTCTGGTATTACCATTTCTAGAACCTCCTTGACTGTGACCTATAATGTAATCTACACAAGATTCTCTCCAGTCTTGAGTCTTCTTAGACATTGGCAATTTCTGTATAGGAAATTGATTGATATTTTTCATAGTTAAAACATATATGCTTCTATATTATCATTAGTAATATCATCGTCATGATACCACTCTTGAGTAAAAATAGGTCCATCAAATAGTACCCTATCTCTATTCTCTTTTTTCTTCTCTTTAACCTTTAGATTATAGAGCTGTTCTCTATAAATCATTACCTGCATCAACGCCATGACTCTATCGAAGTTTCCTGTATCATTATAGCTTATAAGTTCTTCTAATAGCGGCTCTGATAGTATGTTGTGTAGGTTCTTTTTACCGGGTGCTTGTTCATCGTTTAACCAGTCTTTAATCAAGCCCTCACCCCATTGCTTGATCTGTTTATTCATATGGCAACCTTTCTTTCTCTATACTTTAGAATTACCTACAATATCAGATATAATGTCAGGTTGATCAGCAAGTAAGTAGTCACAATGTTTAGCAGTAAAGTATGGAAATAAACCTTTACGTTCATTTTCATACATTATTCTACCATTATAATAAACTGCTAATTTACGTAGATTTTCATAGTATTCTTCTGCTGTTGCAGGGCGTCCAGTGTATTCAGCAACAATTATATCATAATAGTTTTCAAAGCTCTAGAATCGCTTGTAAACGAACGTAGAGCCTAATGAATTAGTACCTGACTAGTCATGATCATATGGGTCTACTCCAAGTATATATAAACCAATAGGAGCATCCTTTACAGGGTGTTCCCATATAACTATAGATCCTGTTGGGTCATCGTCTTTTTTCAATGGGTAATGTGTAATATCACCTGTTTTCTTAAGTACCCACTTAATAGAACCATTAGCATCCCATATCAAATCTCCTACCTATTTGTGGTTACTTAGGTGTTTATTTATACGTATGTTAGCTAATTGTTCTTGTAATTCTTTCTTAGGGAATATATTACCACCAAATTCCAAACATGCTTCTTGTGGTGTTATACAGTGTTCAGCTACATAACGGTCTACTGCTACTGAGTTAGTAGCATTCTCTATTACCTTTCTACGTTCAGCTAATATGTACTCTACAGACTTCTTATACAGTGTATTACCGTCATCATCCATGTAAACACGTTTACCATCATCATCACGGAAGTCCATATTGGTATACTGTGGAATAAAGAATCCACATAGCTTGTCAGATGGAGTTTCATCCCATATATTCTTAAATCCTAGACAGTTATAACCATCTGGATTATAGAACATATCTTTCAGTGTTTCAAAGTGGCTATCTTCATCACCACCTGTACCAAATGCAATCATAGTACCAAACGCAATACCATCTTGTTCTACAGATGGTCTAGCAATTTGCCACGCTGCACCTAATTCTGAGAAGGAACCAGCCTCTTCAAATATAATAAGTTTACCAGCTTTACCACGAACTACATCTGGGTTATCTTTTAGAGTAACACCAATGATTTCTGATTTATAACCGCTCTCAACCTCATTGCCGTATTCATCTTTAGTAAAGAAACCAGCACGTTTACGCATCTAAGTATTGACAGATCTCTTCTTACCCCAAGCTGTATTCTTATCTATAAAGTCCATATAGTCCCATGCTTTAGTAAGAATACCATCCTCTGTTAGATATTGCTTATTACTAGCATAGATATATGTTTTACTACCTGCGAATAGATAGTAGTTACGACATGCCATTGCTGCATTCTTATACGAATAACCCTTACGTCTACTCTTTAGTGCGCATAAGTGTTTACTTTGTTCTTCTGCATCTTCTACTGCTAAGAAGAAGTAATAGTCATAGTCATAGAAGTCTGGGAACTACAAATCACGTGTTTTCTTAGTAGTTGTAGATCCATCAGGATTAGTAATTGTAGTATAGATAATTCTTTGAATAGGGCAGAAGTTTAAATAAAAATAGTTATACCCACTAATGAAATCTCCATCATCAGCAGTATAACCATACTTACATCTGTCCATCTATTCATCCCAATATTTAAAGTACTCTGACGTACCAGCGGGATACTAACAATAAGAGCCAGTCTCCAAAAACTTGAGGGCTGGCTGTCTAAACTTATTGCTATTTTTTATCTATTTATTGAAGTCTACCATTAAATTGATTATAATTCTCTTAGTTTAAAACTACAGTTTATCTGAGAACTCTGTTAAACTCACCTACTTACGATTAGGTCCATCATGAGCTGTGTTAACTATAAGCTTTCTTATATAGTCAGTGACTTAGGAGGTTACGTTGTATGCGCGCCATACTTCACTACTTTAAGCTTCTTTTTAAATCAAAACATTCTTTGAGATAATCTTTACATATTTCTTCTTCTAATCCAAACCAGTATTTTCTGAAGAATTTTCGTTCCATTTCTTCATAGTATTTCTTCTATTTGTCATATTCTTCTTTGACTATCCATACTACTGCTTTTGGATTATTCTTGTCATAGTTTATCTTTACTAGATCTCTCATACTGTATTTATTGGTAGCCCCACTAGGATTCGAACCCAGACCAAGAGGGTTAGAGCCTCTTGTGCTTGACCATTACACCATAGGGCAATATTAAGCGGGAGAGGAAAGATTCGAACTTTCAAACCCAAGAGCTTTGTTAACGACGACTTTAGGGCGCTTCCGTCAATCTACTGCCGTATACATTCCGCCACTCTCCCGTGCCGGGGAATATTTGTTGTCCGTCCCCGTCGGACCTTTTGGTTTAGAACCAAGATTTGATTCTCTTCCACAGACTAGGTTTCTTAGCATTCAATGCTCTCAAAGTATTATATGCTTCATCAATCTGTGCCCAAATCTCTTCTTTGCTTTTAGTCATATCAATGACAATATCAATCTGCTTTTTCATATTAGTTCAATTTTATCTATTATAACGTGTTGTTTAATTTAAGTTGTAATTGATGTATTATCTTGTCAATTCATAAGGATTAACTTTAGCATCACCTTTAATCTTAGACGTACTAAGCTCTTCTGTTTTTACTGCTTTCTCCAAGAAATCTAAAGTAACATAAGCTCCTTTTACCTTTTCAAATCCAGCTAAATACTTCTCAATTTTCTTTTCATCTAAGTCTTCACCTAATGATTCTTCATAGTAATCACTGAAACTGTCAAGCTTACGTCTCATATTCTGTAACATCCTAAGTAGACGAGTATTGCAGAACTCTTTAAATTGTTCTTCACATGCTACTTCCGCTGCAGATAATTCATAATTAACATCATCGAATAGTTCTTCTTTCAACTTGGACTCGATGCTATCAGGATCCATACTTAGTACATAAGGACTATTCCATTTATTCTTAAGTACAATGTAACTGATTACTTTAGTAGCATGTTCTTTATCTGCTTTATCAGCATCCCATACCTTTTTAAAGCATGGGATACCTAAGGCATCAGAATGAATTACAACTTTACCACCGACTATATCAAATAGTTTCATTATCCTGTTTATTTAGTTCTTTATACCATTCGTTCAAATCATAAATAGTTGTAGGATCAGATATAATTACTGTTTTTGTTATAAATTTATCTTCCTACCATAATCTGCAATATAGTATAAATTCTCCTTTTTTGACGTCAATAACTTCATTATTAGTAACAACTTGACCATCTTTATCTGCCTAGTATAAGTTGCATGTGATATTGTCTATCATTGGAGTAATAGAGTTCGATTCAGTGTTAAATGATATCGCTTCTCCTCGTTTGTTTATTAGTATCTTTTCCATACATTATGCTTCAGCTACATCACAACAAACACATTCATTTAGATTACGAGGTTTTTCCAATGCGCGCTGTTTTTCGCAATCTGCTCTTCTATTTTCGTAATCTCTCAATTCAGGAGAATTTATCTTAATATATTCTTTTTCTTCCCAATTATTTGTAACAGAGTACATCTTAAGTACTACATCTCCTTCGTTGACATCAAATAACTTTTCACCATCCACAATCCATTCACCCGGTTCAGTTATTGTATAACTATAATCAAATCCACTGCCATATGTAGCTTTGCTTACTTTTTGTTCTTCGAAGTTCGCTACTATTACATCGCCTTCTCTCTTTGTCGCTATATACTTTACCATAATTCAATCAATTTTATATCCTAAATACTTTTCTTTATGCAATCTCTGTACTATCGTTAGTGCTCTCTACAGTGGCACATTCGGATTCACATAGTCCTTCAGTGTCTTGTACTTCTGCACTATCTGTGTGTACGTCTGTAGCTCCTACTCCAGACTCTCTGGTATTATATTTCTGTTCATACTTTTTAGTTAAATTATTGCAAATCTGATCAATTTGTTCTGCTCTATCTAATGTAGTTTCTTCTTCTTTCTTACCATTCTCTACCATTACTGTAGTAAGTTCATCAATCATATCGCTTGTGAAATCATCATATCTGATAATATCATCTTCAATACATTTCTCAACTACATCATATAACTTTTTCATTGGTTTAGTGAATAGTTCTAGTCTAGAGTTCTTTTTCTCCAGTTCCCACATATTTTTGCTTTCTTCGTGTGTCATTTCTTTTAATTTATTAAGTATTTTAATATCCGGTGTATTTATATATTTATGTATAAGATCACATATATAAAGAGTTTTATATGCTATCTCTATTGGAACTTCTCTAATTCCGGGTATTATTCTATATCCTGAAGTAGGATAGTAATCACTACTATCTTCTTTCATGCATTGAAATATATGATCAGATATCATTTTGTTTCTCTTTAATTATAGTTTTACTGATGCAACCAGCAGCCCAACCAACTAAGTAAGCATAATTTTCATTTCCTTGAGAGTATGATTCTATAGCATGTACACCTAATTCTTCATACATATAGTCAGCTACATGTACTGCTTCATGTGGTATTGCATCGTCTGTAATTACTTCTAAGTTAGGAGCATATACTAAACACCCATACAATCCGTCTGATTTTCTACATACTGAGTATGTACTCATTGCTATACCTTCTTGCTCAAACTCTTCGTCTATGTTTTCTATTACCCCAGATTTATCTGTTAAGTAGAACTTAAACTGTTCATCTAACTCCTCTGGTCCTACAGCTACCCATAGCTTCCTAGGATATATCTGAGGGTCATACATATCAATTTTTCGCTTCTTCTTCATATCTCTTCTTTATTTTGAACTTTCCTAAGTAAGCAAACATAACCGGTTTAGGATCTAATTCTGTTATTACCTTATTAGTAAACTTGAAAGGGCTGTTACATATTACTTCAACCACTTGATACGGTAAGTTGTACTTATTACTTAGTTTAGTATATATACTCGTCTAATTTCTCATGCCATTCAACCTTCTTATAGTATTTACATGTAGCTAATGTAATAGGACCATTTAACGTATTAGGTCTAATTATATTTATTAATGCTGCTACATCTACCCAATCACTGCTATATAATGTGTCACTCGCAAGTACACTTATCTTAGATTGCTCTTGTTTACTATATTTGCGTATTGGTTCATATATCTCTACATCTTTCATGTAATCTGAAGTAAGTAGTTCTGTCCTATTAGTTACTATAGTAAACATATTAAATGGTAACTGTTTGCCTCTAATCTTACTCCATAGCTTCTTAATATAAGGATACTTCTTCCACGCTATTATAGATCCTGCCTCAAGCAGGAATGACCTCATCTTCATCTTTATTAACTTTTAATATTATTGTGATTTGTACTCTATCACCGATTATTTCAGGTATCAAAGCTTTACTGACCATTACTTCATCATCTGCTTTACCTACCCTTAATATGCCTTGCTGTTTGAACTTAGCTATGTATCTACTAAGATTATCAGGAGTAATACCTAAAGTACGTTTAATATACTTTCTATTCTCAGTACTTATTACATTCTTTCTTACATTAGGGAGTTTTGGTGTATTGACATCTATATCTATAAATGTTGTTAACAACTCTAACTCCCTGTCTGTAAGCTTAAGTATACCATTAAGGCTATTTAGAAATTCTCTGTATAAATCGGTTCTAGATACTGTCTTAACCAATTTATTCATTAATTAATTCCTCTTTAATTTTATTTAGTACCTTAGTAAGATTATAATATACTGTTTCAGCTTCCAACTTAACACAAGGAGGAACTTTGCCTTCTGAGTATTTGCCCATTACTTCTTTATAATCTTTATCGTACTGATTTACTAAATCATCTATCAGTTCTACTACTTTAGTAGATTTGTTGTCTTCTACTTCTTCTAAGTATCCTTCCTCTACGTATAGATCTGCAATATCATCAGATATACTCATTGATCTGTATGAATAGTTATCTCCTTCGATATCACCATTGCTACATTCCATAGTAAATACTTGAGGATCTTCAACACTATTTACTAACACATCGCCCTTTCTGGCTGATCCGAAATCTTTAATTACTTTATATTTTAACATATCATTTCTTATTTTTATCATTAAGTCCCCATATGGCTAACCACATCATAAAAGAACAGAGACCTAATACTATTAATTGTTCCATGTCTCTATAAACGCTACATGTTAAAATAGTTAATAGCTTTTAACATTTGTTAACAGTTAATTAACATATAAAAAGAAAGCCCGACCTAAGTCGAGCTCTCAATGCCTTTCAGCAGGGTTAAAATATGTTTAAATATATATTACTTAACGGCAACAATATCATAAGGTTTTACCAGTTGAGTATCTTTTACTAGATCAAAATACATTGCAAATTTCTTATTATAAGCAATAGTATCTCCAACCTTGAATTGTGGATCGGTAATATTAGTAGGGATTTTCAACACAATGCCAGTAGCCCAATCAGATTCTACTTCTTTAGTTTCTGTTTGAGTATCATACTCATTAAACCCATTTTCATCTACTTTACCATTAGGAATTTGTTCTGTAAATTCCTTAGTAACCATAATAGGTGCTAATGGTTTAACTAGTACGTCTTTTAACATATTCCAAGTAATACCATTAACTACTGTTTCTAATACTTTATCTTCCATATTCTTTTTTTAACTTAGTTTCTATCTATAACGTTTAGATTATCTTTATGTTTCTCTAATTCTACATAATCTTTATAAGATATTATACTTTTTAATCTAAGTATACCATTATATATTGATCTTCCTTCTACCAGATATACTTTATCACTTTTTAAATCAAATAAGACGTGTACTATACCTTTTATAGTAGTTTTAGTAGACAATATTATGTCATTTCTTAAGTATAACTCAGCTAGTTGATCAGTAGTAGAAGACAAAGCCCAATTTATATGCTTTATTCTCGAACTAATATTAGATTGTTCTAATCTTAACTGATTAAATTCTTCTTTAAGTTTATCTCTATCTATCATTATTTAGCTTTTATTAGTATATTTCCACCATTTGAGCAACAATAAGTTACTGCTCTTTGTGGGCATTTACCACTACCTATGAAAGCACAGCCATCACAACTACCTGATCTGTTAGGCTCTATTATATATTGCAAACCGTTGATCTCTACTGGAGTTTGGCTTTTGATTATCTCTGCTAATTCTGAATCGTATATTGTCATAATAATATTATTTATAATGCGTATTCTCTATCTGTCCAAGGATTGAAGTCTTCTTCTATTGGAGTAGCTGGTTCTAGCTTACTTATGACTTCCCAAATATAATCTTCTGGTTTTATAGATGGATCATAGTCTTCATTAAGTAAATCTAAGGGGAATACACAACTCCCAAAAACCTTTTCCCAATTAATCTTATTTACATCAATTAGCTTCATAGTTTAACTTTCTTAAGAATATAACCTTGTCTACAGTAGTCTGTTAACTGTTTAGTACAGATACCTCCACCTAGTAAGTCACAGCCCATACAACCACCCTGTGATTTTTCTGGTGCTAAAAAATAAGTCTTTGATTTGTAATCTATGTATTTGCCAGAGTATGCTAATGGCATTTGTTCTTGTTGTTTCATAGTCTTAATCTATTAATTCTACTTCTGTTAAATAATATTCACCCATATTGTTAGATCTACTTACGTAATATACGTTATTAATCTTATATATACTACTCCAACCGTCATCAGTTGATCCTATAAACTCTTTATCATTACTGCTCATTAATTCTCTTGCTATGTTGAAGTTTAAATAATCACCAAAAGGTGAACGCGCTTTAGTATTGGTATATTTGTATAATATTTTTCATATATCATAACTTATATCATATTCATCATTATCAAAAGCATCTACTTGATAAAGTGTTATTAGGAGATTATCAGTTGTTTTATATTTCAGCACTCTAGGTTGAACTAATTCTGCTTTGATATCTCGTTGTTCAAGTAGTCTATCCATTAAGTTCTTACTTAAGTAGACATTAACTTCTACATCTCTTTCTACTTTATCTAAGATACATAGGTCAGTTCTTATTTCACTCTCTATGATAAACATTAAATCTTTTTCTATCTTTCTTTTCATATCTCAATTGTATTATCTAAAGTAAGAGTATATACTAATAAAAAATAATTATTACTACTTACTTAAGATATATAGTCTGTAGCAATATTCCCCTTACCCCCGTATAAACGCTTGTTTGTGTGTTTAGGTTGCATATTTGTTAACACTTATTAACAATGTTTAGGGCTATTTAGCAGTTATTATTTAACATTATTTAAGAAAAAAAATATATAAAAATTTTTATATACTAAAATTTAGATAGGGGGTATCAAAATTATGAGAGAAAAAGTGAGTGTGTGAAGCTGCACCATAATCACTCCCCGATATATGGATACGGAGGAGATACCCAGTAAGGGCTAACGTTTGCCGTTATTAAAAAAGGTATCTAAAAATGTGTATGAAATCGCAAATTACAAAAATTGATGCCGTTGAAATGGAAAATGCATTCAACGAAATTAACGTTTGTTTTTACGTTGAGGCTAGTCCGATTGTTGAAAACAAAGAACTAGATGAAATGAGTGAGGAAGAACTAAACAACCTTTTAGAGAGTGGCGACATTACGAACGTGTTTAATTCATCTCGTAATATATCGCCCTTCAGAACGGTCTTATTTCCAAATGATGAGCGTGTTATGAAGTTGTTCGGTAAAATTTGGGAAAAGGGCGAAAAAGCTATTGAAAAGGGAGAAAAACCTACTTATCCGACAATTAACCTAAATCGTTTTGAAGTGGACGCACCTGAGCCGTATTTTCGCCGTTATGTTAATGATAACGAGGATAACGGTATTAAGGCGGGTGACTGGATTTTAGCAGAAGAAGGAGATGAAACTGATGAAACGGATGAAAAAGGGCGTAAACTTTTCCGTACTATTTGGGTAACGTCTACATGTAAAACAGATGCAGACGGGAAAGATACACCTATCGAAAATACAGTAAGAAAAGCAAAACGCGCTTGGGTGAACGGTCTAGAAACTGATGCCGGAACGGGAAAAATGTTTACACCTGCAAAAAAACAGCTTGAAAAAGAGCGGCAAATTGCAGCCGCTAAGAAAGCAAAACAAAACGACCACGAAGGAGGTGACGAGGCTTTAGTGCAAAGTGTAGCAAAAAAAGTAAAAAAGTTATCGTTTGAAGACGATTAACTGCAAAAGGTGTGGTATAAAAGCCACACCTTCTCGCGATTGCACTATGCCAAAATAATTTGAGATAGTCGATTTTACATACATAACTCCTTAAATAATTAATTAGTACAAAAGTTCTACTTCTGTTAGTAGGTAATAAATAAAGTTTTAGGTTTCTTAAAAAAGTATAATAATCCTTGTGAGTGCCCTATTACCCTTTTGTAATAATATGATCCGCTGATAGACCGGAGAAATAATAGTCTATCATTTTCATTTGTATTTTCATACACGAAATAACAAATTCCATGGTGGCAGGTTAGTTCGCGCCCTAAAAGAACATCGTGACAATTCTAGACATTGTTGGAAATGCTAGATACGAACCGATCATTGCTCAATCCAAGTACTCCCAACAGAGTTGCTGAAAGCTTGGTATTTATTTGAATCAATCAATTAAATAATATAAATATGAAAGAAGAAAATAAATCATGTTTAAGCACTATCATTTACATAGTAGGAATAATCTGTGCTTTTATAGATTTTATGTTCCTATTAGCAATGGTATATGAACATCCAATAATGCAAATTCCTACAGCATTAGGAATAGGTAGTTTAATCTACTATTGGACACAAAGATGAAGTCATAACTCGCAAATAAAACTCGAGGTCTTAGCAAAATAGTTTACCAGTTTTCTATTATGACAAAAAAACTGGTTTTACAATCAAATTCTAATATACATAATTATGGATAAAATAATTTGGTCAGACGGACACACAACTACAATCAGTAGTGAAGAAGCCTTCAGAAGACAGTATGAAGTTCCTACTGATAATGGTTCTGAATGGAGAATGAGAATTGATGATACAGAATTTGCTTGGCATGCCAATTGTTGGATGGATATAAGCTATCAAAAAAAACTTAGTATGAAAAATAGATTAGTACTATGTTTCGATAACAAGAGGTTCGGAACTAAGACATTCTATCTGTGCAATACAGAAGAAGAAGCTTTAGATGTAGCAGAGAAATATAAGGAAAACTACAATAAAGTAGAGATAGTTGCAGTTCCTGACAATCTTCAATCATAAACAGAAAGCCAGCGCTGTAAAGACTGGCAAACTCAAGATTGCACATGGAGATTGAACGCTGAAACATGTGGTAACTAAATAGGAGAGGTCTAGTAGGTTCAAGGTAGTTCCGCTTAGTGTTTGCCTACTAAGTATCACTACACAGTCAGGTTGGAAGACTGACATTTAAAAAACTCAATAACTTCCCAAGACATTGAGGGCACCAGTTTCTTATAATAGTATAGTTGGCAGACGTAAGGGCGTACTCAGCTGCCGTGTGAAGCAGTGAATTCTGTGGACTGATAGAGAACGTGTAATATTCAGGCTATGCGTCAATTGGTTATAAGTTTTAGGTGTAAAATGCAATAATGTAATCATGACATAAACTCTTAATCATCAGTGCTATCATTATATAAATACTCGTAAGAGCTTGGTAGGGAAATCTGACGCAAGCCGTGAAAGACGGTGGCGATTAAGAGTTTTAACAAACTTTTTGAACCCATAATAATAGTTGTAGAAAAGTCTCCTTTCTTGAATCTAGAGAAAGGTAATAACTACATGGTCTGTGAAGATAGTGTAGTTTCAAATAGAATAACAATACTCATTATATAAAACAGATTTGTCGCAAAGTAGATAATCTTCGAAATGCAAATAACTACAAGTCCGAGATGGATAAGTTTGACCACGTACAGTTATAATAATAGAGGTAAGGTATGTCCTTGTAAATAGTTAGGTAACGCTAACATACTATATTATTATAACTCTTTTCTTTAATGCTACCGAAAGATCGTGACAAGTCGATTAAAGAATGCAGAGTCAAAGAACGATACAATATTAGATATAGATATGCTATGCACGGCTAAGGATATCTAAATTGTATTATAATCCACGTGGTAGAGTCATAGTTAGGTTCGCTATGGTGCAACTCTTTAAGGCAATAACGAACTAATCCTAAGCAAGTAATGGAGAAATGCCATGGGTCACTATCTAGCCATAAATAGTGCTTGACAGTCTGATACTAACTGAACAATAAGTATCTTTTGAGATTGTAACCTCACGTTACATAGTGAGAAGATGCCGCACCTGTTAACTATGACGATGCGGATCTAAAAAAAGAAAAATAGTTGAGGTCTTCCCTGAGCAAGAAGTAACCAAGAAAGAAGTCTCAAACTAAAGTAAGAGAATAGCATAGTTAGTAATCGCATGCACTCTATTCTACTATAATGCGCTTACTTTAGTTTAAATTTATTTAATTATTAACCAAATATTATACATATGAACTCAATTCAGAAATATGTACTTAACAGTTTATTTGTACGTAATCAAATAACTGAAGAAAAACTAGCTCAAGCATTAGATACATTTTCTAATGAACCAGCTATTGATGCATTCTTATCTGTTTTAATAACAGGAGAAGAGACAAAGAAAGACATACTATTAACTATAATAGGTACAGCAACTCGCAAATTACAAGTAATAAAATTACTAAAAGATCTCTTTAGTACAGGATTAAAGGAAACAAAAGATTTAGTCGATATGTATACAGACGATAAATCAAGTGTTACCAAAATTCCAATGAAAAAGCTATATACAGAAGAATTAGACAAAGAGACTATGAAAAACATAGAAAGACAGTTTAAGTATAATGGCTTTGAAATTGAAATAAAATAGGAGTATTACATATCTTTTATCAACTACTACATGTAAAATCCGTGTCAAATAAGGTATTGTAGTAGTTTCCCTATCATAAACACAGCCTCATCGTGGCGATACGTGGTCCAGTAGCATGTTAAAAAACAAACCTTCCTAGTTTACATGCGAAGCTAATGTGTTTAAATTATTTAAGAGTATTAATCAATAATCAGTAATATGAAGAAAGAACAATCTCTACAGCATTTAATAGTAACTGAAATGCCCTACGAATTACTTAAACTATTAATAGAGAAAAAAGCTCTACATAAGTTTATAGTAAATACTATCGATAGCCATTCTACATTAGATGACTTTAGTCAAAGATACCAAATTACTTTATTAATGAGAAAATCTACTCCTAATATCATTATATCGGCATTTAGATGGTATAATACAATGAACACTAGCTTTTGGTATATTTTATATAAAGGAAGTTGCAAAAGAATATTAGAGTAGTTAATTTAATTTATAATAGCATGAAAGAAAAGAAACAATGTTTAAGGCATCTGATAGTAACTGAAATGCCTTATGAATTGCTTAAGTTACTTATAGAAGAGAAAGCTCTAAGTGCTTTTGTAAGAAATCTTATTAAAGATACAGAAGTTAATAGCCTAGTAATACCAAACTATAACAAAACAAGACGGATTATTAACTTAATGACAGAATTTCCACACAATATTATACTAGGATCATTTACTTGGAGCAAATCAGAAAAAGGTAACGATTTTTGGTCTAATTTATTTGAGAAAGCACGGTTAATATAAACTAAAATTCTATGTACACAGTAGAAGTAAATTTATTAGTTACAATCTTTAACGCATTCCTAATTATTGCATGTATTGCTATAGTGTTAGTAGTAATAGTAGGTTACATTTCACTGTGGAGAGAAATAAGAAGAGATGGCAGTCAAAGTAAAAGCGAATCACAACATCCTTAATAGGATTAGTATGATTGTAGTATCTATTCTGATTATTTGTTGGTTAAGTCTATTAATCTATAAACAAATTACTGAAGATACTAAGGACCCCTACAACTTTGTAGACTTACAAATGAGGTTTAAGAGATACATATTAACAAACAAATATCAGGAAACTGATAAAGATTATGTATTCTACTTAGTAAATCCTGTTACTGGAGATGAATATAAAGCATACGTTGCAGATTATCTGTATATGAATGTATACTTTGTAGGTGATACTATTAAATAACTTTTAAAACTTTTTATTATGCAAAGAGAAGATATCAAATCGTACAAAGATGCATGTAAATGTATTGGTCGTAAGCCAAGGCAGTATAAAGATGCTCATATGAACACATATGAACAACTTACTACTGTTATTGCAGCTCTAAACTTCATTGCTAATAGCAATAAACCATGGCAACATGAACTACATAAGGATATTCCTCATTGGTATATATGGTACCGCAGCGGTAATGCTGGGTTACTCTATGTGAATTCTAGCTATGGGCTTAGTTCTTCCTCTGCTAGTGTCGGTACTCAATTACGACTAAAAGAACGTGATGACGCAGACTATCTGAAAAAGAATTTTACTGACCTGTTATTTGACTGGTTCAGAAAGTAATCATATTATTAACTATTAAAAACATTATCAAAATGAAAAAGAAAAGTTTTATTGTACATGACAAAGAAACAGGAGAAGAGATTCTCATTGCATCAGCATCATTCTGTTATGCTGTAGTAAATGATGATACAACAGTAGTAAATACTGAGGATCGAGAATTCGAAGTAGCTGAAAGTATCAAAGTTGTTCAATCATTGTACGAAGAAACGGAGGGTTAAGAGCATGGAAGAACTTGATCGCAAACCAAACAGAGGAAATACAATCTTCTGGAGTATCCTATTTGCATTGGTATTAGCCATATTCGTAGGAGTATCAGTCTATTTCGGTCATGATCGAATAGCTGAGAGCATTAATCCTGAAAAGGAAAATGTATCACAAGAACCTCAAATAGAGGTAGAACCTGTATTAACTGTACAGGATGTACTTCAAGCCAGAAATGATTTGAAGGAAAGTCAACGTGTTGACAGTGTATTTTTGTCTTTATCAGACGTAATATTAGTAGATATTTTGATGACACATGGTACATCATTGTCTATTGCTGACATTGTTAACATATATGAGTCAAACAAATCCAGATACAAGGATATACAGCATGGCGCAATTATACAAAAAGACGTTATTACACCCATGTTAAGTGTAGATTCTGCAAGGAATCCAAGAGACTCATTAAGGCGTTAATGAAGTAAAAAAGAAGTAAAGATTAAACTTTATTTACAGCCAAGCTACATTAGTTCGTGAGAATAGATGTGGCGTCGTCAGAAAATGACAAACCTGTGGGGCGTAAGTAGTATTTTTAAGCGGGAGAAGAAGAGTGGCAATTGCTCTAATTAGTACTGATAATTGCAAATATTACGATCGTGCGGACGTTAAAATCAGGTACACGCTTAGGAATTAGCAACTTCTAAGGAACATATGTTCAGTGTTTAAACAGAGAGCTAATCTAATAAATTTTTAACACTTAAAAAAGACTTAGATTTATTATTAACAAATGGTTTCTTTATTAACAATCTAGAAAAGTCGTTTGATGTAGGATTCGTGTAGGCACTTACACGTCTTATTAAATTATCCTAGAGTGCCCTAGGCGTCGTCATTATTATTAACTAACAATTTAAGATTATGTAAAAAATGAAAAAGGAATCGCAAAGGTATTTAAAATCTATTACCTTAAACACAGAGCATTTTCTAGCCAATTTATTAGCATTAACCAAAATATTAGGTTTTACTTTAGCTGAAGCAAAACCAATATGTAGGATGAAAGCTGGAGATAAGCTAGAATTTTGTCCCTACGTACTTATTAAATCTAGTATAGCTACAGATTGCATGTTAGCACAGCTAGAAGAATACGAAATTAAAGTAGAAATAATTAATCAATAATTTATGAAAGCAATTCTTATCACTTTTACTGGAGAATTCACATCTTCAGATGAAAAAACATTAGATGCTTTACTAAAAGTATTAGTAAAGAATGTGAATGGGGACGGAGTATCACAATCATCTATTAAGTATCTTAATGATACTGAAGTAGGAGATATAATTACTGCCGGAATCTTAGTAGGAAGAGCTACTCCAGCTAAGAAAATTATTCCGATTGATCAGATTGTTCAAGAGTTCTGTGTTGATCTAAGAAACAATCTTAGTATCATTTCTTCTGAAGCTCCAAACTTTGCTGAGCTTCTTACTATAGCAATTGCTAGAAATGATAAATTGAGAGCTCATAAAGCAGCAATTAAGTTTCTGATAGAAACCGAATACTTGCCGCTCCCTATAGGGATGATATTGGATAAATATGATCTCAGGCACTTAGGTGATCATCTAAAAATTATCAACAAACTGATAAAACTTTATTAGTTATGGCAAACAAGGAGAAGGAAACTAAGAATAAGACGGAATATAAAAAACGTCCTAAACATAAGAAGCTGGAACCTTATAAAAGATCAAAAAATGGTAGAATTGAGTAAAGAACATCCTTACGAGGATGCTTGCAAACTGCTAAAAATTAGTCCTGTAGCTAATTATAAGAGCTACAAACTGAGCGATGAAACTAGGAACTTCATCAAGTTGGAAACAATTGCAAAAGCAATCAGAGGAGACTGGAAGCCAGATCTTGCTGATGAAAATACAGTAAGATATTTCATCTGGGGTTTAGTATATACTAATCACAGAAGTAAAGAATCTGCTGGGTTGCTGGCTGTCGCTTCTTGCCATGGGTTGGGTTATTCCTATGCTTATGTCGGTACTTCCTTAGAATTTAAGGATAAAGCTCAAGCAAAGATGTTTGGAGAACTGTGTAAACCTATGTTATGCAAGCATTTGTTCAACCGAGACGATCATGAGCGATTCAAACTTAACTGGTAAAGAAATACCAGTAAAATTATGTCCTACACGCAACAATATCGTTGACTGTAGTGTATGTCAATATGAGTGTAAGCTCAGAATGATACCAAAGAACAGTCCAAGCAAAGAGGTTCCGCCAGAGCCTCTGCCTGCTGTTATATATTACTAATTAAATTGTTAGTATGGTGGATTCCAATCAACCCAAAAGAACTGTAAATAATTCCAGAGCCCTAATATGTGTCAAACATAACGGTCATACAACGACAATCTATAACTCTATAGATAAAGTGAGAGAAGGATGAGGGATATCTATGAAATAAGATGTACAAATACATAGAACAGTTCTTTAATTTTAAAATTCATATCAAATGAAATACAATGCAATGATTAAAAGACTTCAGAGAAGAGGTCTTACAAAAGAAGACATAGCTAAAGTAGTAGCAGCTAGAGAAAAGAAAGCAGCTGAAAATTTAGCTAGAGAAGCTGTATATTTAGGTATTCTCAACAAAGAAAGAGTACATAAGTATTTAGCTTATGAACATCGTCAGCTCATTAAAGAAGGCAGACGTGAATCATGCAAACAACGCAAGAGACGTCTTCGTAAAGAGTATCTTGCAAAGAAAAGAGCAGCATGAACTGTGGTAAGACTGTAGTTAAGATCAAACCTACAGATAATACTGCTGAAAGGATTAGAGCTATATCCTATTTTGGGAAACTAGATGAAATAATAGCTCAAAACTTACATGACACACATCAATATGTAACATTAACCTTTAAACTAGGTTATATGAGAGTTACTTGCTTATATGCAAAAGCTCATTTCTTTACATCGTGTGATTTTGTAGAAATAATTTAGTGTTAATTAAATAAAGTATCAAACTCTTAAAACTATTTCAAAATGGCAAAAGAAGAAGTAAAAGTAAGCGAAATCACAGCGGAGAATATCGACACTGTGTTGAAACAAGACGCAACAGTAACAAAAGAGATTGCTGAAGAAGCAGCGAAACGAATTTCAGAGAAGCGCAAGGAAGAACTCACTGCGCGTCTGATGGATTGTGTAAATATGAGTTCATACATTCGTAAGCGTACCTGCATTAACATGCGCCACGCAAACGAAGTTGCGAAGATCAGTACCAACTACACAAAACAGATTACTGAATTAGACAACAAGCTGAATTCCGGTGACATCTCTATTGATGACTTCCACAAAGAAATCGCTGAAAAGAAACGAACCGCAGATAAGCTTATCGGAGAGTCCGACACGAAGAAGAACGAGCAGATTAATGCTCTGACGGAACAATACCCGAAAGCCAACTGGGAATGGAATTGGCGTAATCTTACTCTAGAGAGAAGATAACACTTCCACGCAAAGTCCAAGCATGATACTTTAGCAGTAGTGATACTGACTATATAGTGAAGCTGTAGTGGTATGAATGCGTATGGTGAGGGCTTGCCCCTGATAATAAGCAGCTACTCTACGAATTAACGTAGACTCAAACAAGTGTAAGGCAGTAATAATACTGACCGATGCCGGAGAGAGGACATTTGACAACGTGCCACTGATCATGTGCCTAAGATCGTGAAGATGTATATTTAAATTGCGCAATATAGATGTATAGATTCTATACTCAGACGAGTATATTATGCAATAGCATTTTCATGATATCAAGTCGGCAATTAGAGTAGTGTTGAGCAGTAGAAATACTGACTCTGTACCGTATAGTTATCTGGTGGGGAATCAGAAGAGACTATACCTCTAGATCAGCTATCAAGGCATTATAAAAAATTAAACAATAATTAAAGACCAAAGGTTATGTAGGTTTGGTCGCCTACATAACCACTAAGTGGTATCGTCCAATACCACAAAAAATATTAAAGAAATGGATAAAGAAACATTAGTAAATAACTTAAAAGAAGCTGGATTTATTCAAACTAGAAATTGGAGTAATGAAAGTAGTTATCAAAAACATGTAGATGATAATGATTTTATTGAGGTACATATCACAGATAATGTAGGATATTGCATTGAGTACTACAAGGAGTCAGGATTCTGTGAAGCAACTTTATTAATGCTAACCAATGAAATTATACCATTTTCTTAAAGAAATTGACTGTTAGGTCTATGAATCAGTCGTATGGACGAGGGTTTGATCCCCTCCAGCTCCACTAAGCAAGTGCATTGTTAAAATAGAGTTCGAATCTCTGCGGTTTAATCTTAGAAATAGTAATAAAGTATAAGAATAATCAGCATAATAGCTAAAAGGATAGCCACTTGCTTTTTCTATAAGGGGCTGAATGAATTTGACAGCGGCAATGTGAAGTAGAATAGGTCAATAAGCAGATAACTGGCAATACAAGTTATGTAATGGATTATACACGCTTAGTAGCGTGAGATAAACCAAACGGCTAAGCTAATGTCGTTAAAAGCCTCATCGTTTCCCCGTGAGTAATAAATAGGTTGGATGTGTTGTAAGTTCTCGATCCCGTAAAAAGATAGAACTTAATGGAAAGTAAGGATAGCTCAGTATGGAAGAGCAGTGAGATAATATCAAAAGCAGGCATCGCGGGTTCGAATCCCGCTCTTACTACAATTAATAACTAAATAATCAATATTATGTATACAGAAGAAGAATTGCAAGAAATGTGTATAGGAGATCTAATTGCACTAATATTAGAACTTCAGGAAACAGTAGATATACTGGAGAATTTAATAGAAAACAAATAAATCAATTTATTATGAGTGAAGATACTGAAGTTAAACTATTAAATTATATAAAAGCTACAATAGGTCAAAAAAAATGTTCCAACATCAGATATTTTAAGAAGAATAACTGAAAAGATAGGAATATACGGGGTAGCAGATATAATAAGTCCTATAAAAACAGGATATACTAGATCCATTAACCGATCTACAAAAGTATGATCTTATACGCATAAAAGTTAGGTAATCTAATACCTCATTATGCAGTTGTAGAATATGTAGATGTAACATTCTCAACTTTATGGGTAGTAGTAATAACTAGTGATACTGCAATAGGATTAAGTACTGAAGTTATTGGAAGCAGACTATTTCCTAAAAGGATCTCAATATTGCTGCTCTCTTACACCAATATCTATACCTGTAAAGGGTAAAATTGAGTTTTGCGGAACTATTGATAACAAAGCAGAATTCAATAAAGTAAGTAAAGCAATAAAACTGTATTACAGAGATATGTTTAAACAAATTTAATCAATAAATTAATTTGGAATGGGATTAATGAACTTTATTAGGCAAAATCTTCCAGAAGCATGGGAGAAAGCCTCAACTGAGATGAAAATGAAGACTGAATTGATTAACAGACTTCATGCTAATGTTCCAAGACAGTACAAGAATAAGCATCATTATCGTGAAGGTATGATGTATATTCGAGGAGTCTTTAGACGCACATGTTCGATCTATTATCTTGTAGAAGCTACAGATTTAGACATGAATAAGTGGCGAAAACTGGATGATGCAATTAAAAATTATGAAGAAACATGCAGATAAAGAAATGGTTTTCTTTCGAATCTAAAACAGAACAGAAAGAAGTTATTAAGATGATTAATAACAGTAGAACAGACATAGAAGCAGCTATGTCATTGAATGAGAAATTTCCTCATTTATCTCTATCGAGTTTATTAGAAGTTATTCAAAACAACTTTAGTAATGAAATCAATAAAAAATCATAACCATGAAATTAAATCGTCCCGGAATCTATCATATTTATACTGATAGTTTCGAATTGCTTGCAAACGTTGTAGGTGAAGCTCCTGTGTTAAGAATACCACGAGCATTAGTAATGAACGACGTCATTCAAAGAGGTCAGTTCAGAGTAGTAGAAGAGGATTCATATGAAATCCAAACTGTACTGCATAATCCTGATTTATGCATATTTAAAGAGTTTGAATACTCTGATATGTGTAAGTTACCGCCTTACAAGAAAAGTGTACGCGGTAGTAAGAAACCTGATATAACTGATGATCAGTTAAAGGATTTCACAAATCGCTATCTTGAAGATATCTCTATCGCTGGTAGAGGTATTAATGCTACTAAGCTTTATATCATTGAGAACACTGGTTGGTCTCTTGCTCAAGCACACATAGTAGTAATGCAGATAGCAAAACAGTATAAAAGACAATGGTAACTAGTTGTCTAATCAATCATGTATATTCTACATCGAGAAAAATTTTGCTACGAGAAGATAGAGCAGATTGTTTTACTTGTAAAAGGAAAATATATATATTAGAAAATGTGTATTCTTGCCATTATTGTAATACTCCAGAATGGAGTAAGTACTTTAAAATGGCAAGCAAACATCCTAATATATGCAAAATTATATCATGGTTTGATACTATGATACTGCAAGAAATGTCTCGTAATGTAAAGAAGATAACTTTAGATGTACGAATAAGAATTGTATGTGGTATGATAAACAAAGATGTTTTTCTTACTAAAGATTTAAAATTAGAGCTAATGGAATTAATATGGACGAAGTATAAAGAACGTGAACGTATTCACGATAACTTTATAGCTAAGTGTATACATAATATACCATTTTAATCTACGACAGAAGGTGTTTAATAATACCTAGAGAACGTAGATAAGCTATAAGACTTTGATCGGTCTTATAGCTACTATTTAAAAGCCCGTAATTATGACAGATTTAGAAAAACAACAGATTTTCGAACTGATCAAACAGGCAAAAGAAGGCAACCAGCTTGCCTTTACTAAGCTTTATGAAAAGTATAAGCAGATTATTTATATGACAATATATCGTATTGTTAATAATAAAGATGCTGCAGATGATTTATTGTCTATTACTTTTGTTAAGGCTTTTAGCAAGTTAGATAGCTACGTAACAAACATATCGTTTGAGATGTGGCTAAAGACTATAGCTATCAATAGTAGTATTGATTATATTCGTAGAACAAAGAAAGAAAGCGCGAACTATTGGATTGACGACAGTGACAGTTGTTTCCAGTTGAGTGACACTGCAGGTTGCTCTCCTGAAGAAGATTATATCTTCGATGAAACCCGTTCGATGCTAGATAGTGCCTTGTCACGCTTACGCTTTAAGTATAGGAATATTATTGAACTACGTTCGATACAGAATCTGTCTTACAAACAGATATCTGAACAACTTGGACTCACAGAGTCACAAGTTAAATCTCGGCTCAACAGAGCACGAGACAAATTAAAACAATTATTAACTAATTAAAACTTTACTAATTATGACAGCAGCATGGATTTTAGTGATCCTTTTAGGATCCTTTATCTGTACACGGATATTCCGTAGTACTAGAATGTGGTGGATATATATATCCTTCATTCTAGCTGGTCTATTAGTAGGTATGCTGAGTAAGGAAGTAACTAAGTCTAGTGATAGTGAGCTTACTTCTTTTACTCAGTTAATTAGTACGTTCAACGAAGGAAGTATGGATTGCACACAATTCGTAGCGACAGTGACAGAAGGTCCTACCGTTGGTCATCCTGAGATTGTGAGTTACAATCCAATCTATCCATCATTCGATGAAGTATTAGTTAACAGCCATACTACTAAGGGGCGAGATTCACCAGATATAGAAGACGATAGTTAATTCTTCTATACCAAAAAAGAGAAACAATTTTATTTATTAACGATTAAAACATTATCAAAATGTCATCTAAAAAGAACGCAGCTAAGAAAGCTGCAGCAGACGCAGCAAAGGCTGCGAGTAAAGAATCTACTAAGGTGGAAACCAAAGTTGAGAACAAGAAAGAGGAGAAAGTTAATGCTCCTCAAGTAGCTGCTCCGGCAGCAACCGCTAAGAAGGAAGAAGCTCCTAAGGCTCCAGCTCCTACTCCTAAAAAGGAGGAAAAGAAGCAGGAACCAAAGGCTGAGGCAAAAACTTCTGACAAACAGACCGCCCAAAAAGGTACTGCACAACAGGAGAAGCCAAAAGCTAAAAGTAAAGTTCCTACAGTAATCGCCGAAGAGGTAGATGCTACTGCTCTTGGTAGACAATTAGGTATACCAATTGACGGAGCTGTAAAGAGCAGTCAATCTTCTACAGATGCTAAAGCCATGTTGGTTAACTATGGTTATCAGCGCTTTATCAACAACAAAGAATTTAAGGAACAATATCCTGAAAAGTATGCTCAAACAGCACAAGCAATTGACGCTGTATGGTTGTTGGCAATGGTTGAAGTTAAGAATGAGTTCGCTGAACGTACCGATCGCGGTGAGTTCATCGTACAGATCTCTCCGGATCAGATCATTCCGCTCAACGAAGTAGCTGAAATGATGGGTATCAAATTAGCAGCTCCGAAAGCTATTGAAGGTCCTAACGGTGAACAACAGCTTGCTATTGATTTCGGTAAAGCAGAAGCTCCTGACGAACTGAAAGATAAGCATACTGCAAACATGGGAGGTGCAGCTCCTGAAGTTCCTGAGTTAGATATCGAAAAGATTTCAACTGACGAACAGATCAAAGCTGCTCTTGAATATTTGATTCGTAAGGATCGTAATATTGCCGTGAACCTTGTGAACACTGTAGAGTGGTATCGCACACTCCGTATCACGAAGGAACAGAATACTGACAAACGTCTTAAGTTAGACGATCGTACTGTATTCGATTGGATTACTGAAATCTTCTCTATTATCGAACCTAGCGGTTTGTTCAATGGATTAGGCAAAGCTGTATACATGTATACTGCTCAGCACCAGTCTCCTATCGTAGCACACTCGTTACTGCGTACTCATATGAAGCCTATGGGCTGGAATGATGAGCAGGTTATGCAAGCTGCGAAAGCTCTTATCCAAGAGCGTTTCCGCATGAAGCAGAAAGAGAACTCAGAGTTGAAAGTAACTGAAGACAAAGCTTTACAGGCTCTTGTCAACAATCTTGGTAATGACTACATTACTAAAGTACTCCATGATTATCATATGATAATCTCTTCAGACGAAGATCCAAAGAAGAAGATAGATCTTGAAGAAGCAAAGAAAAACGCTACTAAGATCATTCAGAATGTACGTATGAATTTCTTCCCGGAAAAGACTACGCCTACAGATGATCAACTTCGTATGGTTATCGGTCAAGTTATTAACTTGTATCGTGATCCTATGGACCGTCTTGCAGAATATGAAGTAGCAAAAGATATCGTCGTATCCGGCGAATATCCAGCTACTGAACAGAAACCTGCAGAGGAGAAGCCCGTCGAACAAAAACCCGCTGAAAAAAAAAATTAATACAGCGGATTCTTAGTTCGTGGAAGCGTATTCTCACATGGAGAAGAATCTTTCACTCTAAATAAATCATAATCAATATGACTAGTAGAGTATTATCAGTTCTAGTAGTATTCTTTGCCAGTATTTTTGTTGGCTGGAATCTAATAGGTACAACTGAAAAAGTACAGGCACAGCCTGTGATTCCCTCATATCTGGAGTTAATGTCTATGACAAAACCTCAGATTAAAGAGAAATCGTCTGTGAGTATCGACACTATTAATATTGCTGTTGATGTAAACACTCAGGAAGTATCCATAAAAGGAACAACAGACGCAGTCGTCAATGTAACAACAACCGGTGAAATTAAACCAGTTGTTAAGTGGAGAACTAAAGTAAAAGAAGTAAATACAGGATTTCCAAAAGTAAGTAGCATAGCTAACTTACCAGAGGATGTAAAGCCGCTTTCTCCTTTTACTAAAGATTCTAAAAATGAAGAATAGGAATATTTCTACGCTTAATTCGATGATGAGATTATCTCGGATTATTCGTAACTTCAAGAATGCTAGGCGTGAGTTAAATAACGCTATAGTTCAAACTGAGTATTTTATTATTCAAGGAGAATCTAGTAACTCTCTTGAAGCTAAGACAAAACAGAGTGTAGAAAATACTCTATACTTAGAGCAGTACTTACGTTCGTCTGTAAGGTATTTGTGTAAATGCTTGGATGGTTTTGATCCAGGTAAAATGGATCCAATTGATTATATCTGTAGTAGAGATATAAGCGATGGCATAGTAGATATATGCCGTGGTGAGAAGGTAGTTGCAAATATCAACTTATCATCTGGAAAAATTGCGCTAATCAAACCAGAGCAACTTAATGCAGGAGAAGATAAATCCTCAGCGGAAAAAAGTTAATGACAATAGCCGCTATATAAATACTAAAATTATGTCATAGTTCGAGAGGAGTAAAACTGTAGCGTAAATCACTCCGACAGAAGGCAAGCGGTATCTAAAATAAGATAATACGCACTGTGTCAGGAAGCTTGTGTTCATTTACACATGGTCCGAAAAGTACATGATCTGAGAATATGTATACTGCTAAAACAGTTGAGATAACAAAAGGTAAGATGTTAGCTTACACACGTGAAACCTGTGTAAGAGGAGGTGAGAGTGAGCAACCTTCAAATAAGATTATGATAATGAGAACCGATTGGTGATTTGATTAATTAAAGACTCGTAATTTAAGAGAAGACACACTGAATTACAAACAGCTCAAAGGGAACGAAATCCCTATATTCGTATGCACTATCAAGATGTGACTCAAGAAGGAATATAAACACGATGCTGAAACAAGAACAAAGTGTTCTTGAACAATCCCTTGGAAAAGGATTGTTAAACAACATTAAGGCTGACTAACGCAACAAGCGGGTTCCAACCTCGCTTCATACAAAAGCGTAACTATGCGTCCTGAATGGAAAAATAGGCTAACTCTAGTGTTTTTACGATAATTGGTTCGTAATATAAAGGGAGTAAATAACTGATACTAATGTAAGGATAACCGTGTTATGGTACATACTTATACAAAGTAAGGATATGAAGGCTGGACATGCAATGATCCTAAGTAACCATGCTAAACTGTGGTGAAAATAGACTGATTACCAAGGAGCAGGAGCCAATCCTGTGCGCTACCGTAACTAGCGTGCCGCAAAAGAACTTACGTATAAGGGATGAGGTATATGAGATTGATATCGTCTTTCAAGTCTAAGGTGACTCACGTGCTTATTCGTTCGTGTGAGTATAATTGAATGAGGAATGAATAGACCCAGAGTGTCTAAGCGGTTTGAGGGCGCAATAACCCTGATTCTAGTTATCACATACCTTTAGCAAGTATGATTATGATATAAAATGATTTTAAGGAGACGCTAGGGACTCCTATTAAAAAACAGCAGAGCTTATGTCTTTCAAGATATGTAAAAGACTGGTTAATTACAAGCATCGCCTCACTCCTGAGTTGAAGAGAAGTAATAACTATATAGTAGAAGTACTTTAAACTAAGTTTACTAAAGTAAGAATACAGCTGCTGTAGGGTTGGAATCCTACAACCAGAAGGTAGTGAATATAGATGTGATGACAGATATATTCTTAATCTGAAACAGTAAAAGCTGAAGAAAACCAGCTAATGGTAAAATGTGTTTTCAATTGTTTAACCTCGTATTAGGCTAATAACCTGATATATGAAATTGGGAAGTTCAATGATAGTACAGAAGTGGCAAATTATCAGTTGTAAGATAGACTGCATGGAGTACGAGTCACCCCAGACTGCCAACCGTCATCGCTGACATTAGAAACTCATAAAGTATATATCGCAAGTATATATGTAAAGAGAACGCTGATTCGTCAATAACCTGCCTCCTATCACCCTGTCTCGGTAGATTTAAGGGAGAGTACACTTAGTAGCAATAGCAGCTAAGCAAGCAAGGAGACGATGAGAGGTGGAAATCCTCGTGTTCGTGCAGTATAAATAAGAAATCCGAGAGGTACAAGTGGGTCATACTATAGGTAATGAGCTTGTGATTTTTAGTAAGGTTTAGATAAAACCGCCTTCATTCGCGCAGAATGTCGTAATTTTTTAATTCCTCTGAGACATACCAGTTGTCAACGACGAGGTCTTTATATTGCATCTAATCGCGATATAGAGTAGACGTTTCGTATTTGGAAGTTCAGCTAACGTAAAAAGGTCTGAGTGAAACAGCAAGAGTCGATAGACTTTTTGTAACAATTTATTCTATCCTTCCGTAGAGAATGCTTACTCTACAAGACGAAACGGGTCTTTAAAATAAAATAACAGAAAATTATCAGAGATCTTATCATTATCAGATATTTTCAAATAAATTAACATTTATTATTTTTTATGCTGAGTAGATTATGTGATTGAATTCACCACTACCATTATTGTAGCGCCATTAAATAATCGAAAGGTGGAGAGCTTAAAATTATTTATTAACCAAAAGTATAAAAATGGTTCGTATTGGTATATCAAGTACGGACTCAGAAAGGAAACATTTTTATGGAAGTACAAGTAACTGCTAGCACAAACAGTGCTCAGACAAATCCTGAAGCTAATATTGCTTCTCAGATTCTTGCTCGTTACCGGGCAGTAGCAAAACAGTATGGTCGTTTCTTCTCAGAACAGATCTATACCATAGTAGGTACAAATCCGGATCTTAAGTACAAAGAAGATGTACTTAATGATAAGAATACGTTACGGAAAGAAGTAACCGTGTTCTTGATTAAACCTATCGACATTACCGGTTTGAAGTTCTTACCGAAAGATTTTGACGGTGAACCGAAGATCATGCTGAATCCGGAAAGTAACGATCCGAATTTAGTATTTAACCTTGTTCCGCCCCAGCTTGCTAAGGCAACTCGTGATACAATCGCTGATTGTATTAGCCGGATTGGAAAGAAAGGTGGTAAGCCTATCTTCTTCTCAGCTGAAGAATTGCCGATGCTCAATGAATTGTTAGCACTTCATAACACAAGTGTATGCACGTTCTACGAAGAGCTTGCCCGTAAGTATACTAAACTTAGTGGTACTGTTCGGAGCATGCAGGAAGAGCAGGAACGCATGCAGGTTGAGTATGCTCGGCAATGTGGTGTAGAACCGCAGAATACTGAGGAAGTAGAACTTAATATTAACATCGAACAGCAGTAAGTATGGCTACATGCAGAATTGACCCAGTACGGGTAGAACTTCTGCGAATACTTATTAGTTGCGAACCAGCAATCCTTTCAAAGATATCCTTTCAGGATGGAAGTGGAAGAAAAACGGGTAAAAAGATAACAATAAGAGAGGATGGATCGGTCATCTTTTATTGTGGTAAAGGACCCTTATGGTGGCAGAGATGTTGCAATGATTATGAACTGGTAAGCATTGTAGACGTCGCTTTGCGTATAGCAGATGTTATTACAGGTTCTCACGGAACTCGTAATGAATTAGCTTTTGATGGAATTACTAAGAGTATTTTAGATGAAGCTATAAAGAAAAAAGACTATGACTGTGTAGTAGATATTTTGTTTGATAGTATGAGAAATTGCTCGGACGGAGCTTTACATTCAAAATATATCAATCAAGAAGCTATACAGAAGTATGCTAAAGAAAATGGACATCGTACCAAAGAAGAGATTACTATAGAGGGACCTCTATTAGCAACTCTTGGTATTGACTTAGGTGGCGGACGCATAGCGAATGTTGTGGGTCAAGTCAAAAACAAAATAATAAGAAATTAGTTGTGTTGGATTGGATACAACTCTTCTATTCTTTATAGTACTGGACGGGTACTATTATAATAGAGGCTGCTGGATGGGCAGTTTCTATATTCGGTATGTTAGTTTAGTGATAGAATTGCCTTTAAGGAGACAGTGGTTTGATTCCACTACATACCACAAACTGGTAGATGTATTTCGGTCAAGTATTAATTTAAAAAACAAATCACTTGAATATGAAATCAATTACATCTAAATATGCAAAAACTCGTCGTGACGAGTTAAGTAAGGAAATTACCAAATACTGGAATATTATTAAAAATGAGAATGTAATCTCAACAGAGGCTAAGCGTAATTTTGATCTGAAAGTAATGCTTACAAAGATCTCTGAGATGTCAGAGGAACGTCTGTTGATGAAACTGTACTTGCAGTGTATCAATATGGGATATAAGAAGTTCTCAGAGCTTCCAGTAGATAATAATTATTATACTATCTTTGCTCTAAGTGAAAAGACAGAACAGTTGTTCCATCTTAATAAGATTCGTACAATTGATCCAAAAATCAAACGTGCAAAAGGTAAAAAGAACTTAAAGGTTACAGAAGAGCTGACTTCAGCTTATCTTAACACTATTAAGAACAAAATTCAATTAGAAATAAACAAACTCAACAAGGATCTTGAAGAGTTTAATGATAAAGCAGAGTTAGATATTGAATCTGCTCCGTTAGCGTTAGTAGCATGATAAAAAGGAATGCAGTATTTCTAAGGAAACATTTTCTAGAGACTAGTAAGCACTACGAAAAGCGAGTAAACAAAGCTATAGCAAGTGCTTACTCCTCTGGAGAATTAGTACAGATAACTTATGAAGATAAGAATCTAGTCATATATTATACAGAGAATACAAACGCTGAAACTAAACAAGTTATAAAAGGTTTTAGCAAGTAAATAACTTTTAAGATTATCAAGATGAAAAAGATATTAGCAAATAAAAAAGGAAAACGAACAGGAGTTAAATTATCAACCACCAACAAAAGTAAACTTCGTAGATCGAAGAAGGTAGAATACCTTACTAAAGTTGAACTGGGTCCGTCAAAGTATATTAAATACGATAAAGATGGGAAAGTAATAGGTTTCATCAGTAACAGCAAGAAAGTACATCTAGCTGATCATTTGACTGATGTAGCAAAGAAGGCTATGGAAGATAACAAAGCTGCTAAGATAGCCAAGAAAGAACGAATTAAACAGATACTTGAAAAAGTAGGATATGATCCTACAGTTAAGTATACTAGAGCGGAGAAGAAGAAATTCACTCGTGCTGTAAAAAACAACTTGTTTGTTCAACCAAAACCGCTTATGTTAACAGATGAAGACATTAAAGCTCGTATAAATGCTAAGAAAAAGCATAAAAAAGAACTGTTAGAATCTAGAAAACACATATCCGAAGTAACTCACAAGGATAAGGTTCTAGATTTTATTAAGAGGCATATACAGCCAAGTTACACGGCTGCAGATCTGTCCGTGAAAGAAAAAGAAGAAGAGCGCCAATTCACTTGTACGATTCAGCGCCGTTCAGACGATAATCCTATGAAGGATTATGATTTCCAAACTGACTACTTCAAAGCTAATAGCCGAGAAGATGCAAAAAAGAAAGCAGCTACAGTAATTAAGAAGTACAAAAATGATACTTCGTTTACTGGAGTACGACTAAAAGATAGTAAAGATAATGCTATTATCTACTATCCTAAGACAACGCTGTTAGCAGCATAGGTTTAACTTTTAACATTATCAAGATATAAAGACAAAAGAACAAATAGAAGCTATAGTAAAAGCAAAGAATGCTTATAAAAAAGCTGCAAGAGCTATCTCAGGAAGAAAACCTAACGTAAAGGGAGAGAACACATGTCCGATGTGGGATGATCCTAAATTACAGGAGAAGAGAGCTAAAAGAAAAGCTCACTTAAAAGCACTAGCAGAAGCTAGAAAAGAACATTTTAAGTTGCAAACTCCTAATTATCCTCAATTCAATAAGGATAATAAGTTAACAACTGCTCAGGCTAAGTTTAATATGATGATCATTCATATGAAACAAGCTGAAATAGCATCTGCTAAACAGAGCAAAGAAGACAAGGCTAAGTACAAAGCTTCCCTTGTAGCGTTTAAAGAAACGTATGTCCGTACTTATAAAGTACAGGAGAACTACATGCTTGATGCTGATAAAAAACACAGCAGAAAGAAAAATCGAGGTTTTGCTCGAAAGAGTATAGCTAAGATTTATCAAATGAAAAAGGCTAAGCTAGCAGCCTAAATTGCTAGCAAGTCCCTAGTAGCTCAGTGGCTAGAGCGTCCTGTAATTCGTATGCATTGATGTAATATTCGTATTACTATATATTCACATATGTTAGGGAAGGTCGTCGGTTCGAGTCCGAAATAGGGACCAAACTAACATTATTAATTATGATTATACGAGATAAGATTGTTTATGTATATGATATTGAGGTATTCCCCAATGTCTTCCATTGTACTGTAAAAAATACAGAAACAGGTGAATTGCATAAATTTGAAATATCTTGCAGAAGAAATCAATTAGATGAATTAGTCAATTTCTTTCATACAGTTAATACAGACTATACTTTCGGAGACTTATATACTACAAAAATTCAGTTAAATACTGATAAATTATTTTGTGGTTATAATAATCTTCATTATGATAATCCTATTATAAATTATATAATAGATTATTATGTTGTAATGAAATATAAAGGATATAGAGATATATGTAGATCTATATTTAATTTAAGTAAAGTAATTACTACTTCAAGTGAAGACGATATTAGAGCTTGGAGTAAGTGGAAGTATATGATTTGTTTTGATTCGTTTGATATTCTTACTATGCTTTATAGCAATAAGTTAAGAGTAGGTTTGAAAGAAATTCAAGTAACAATGCAGTACAGAAATGTACAGGAATTTGTTGCAGATTGGCAGGCAGATTTGCCTGAGAATCAAATAGATTCAATGATTGATTATAATATTAATGATGTTAATTCTACTGAGGAATTACTCAATAGATGTAAAAAAGACATCGACTTAAGAATAGCTATTGAAGATGAATATGGAGTACGTGTACTTAGTAAAGATGGCGTAAACATTGGTATGAAGATCTTGACTCAGAAATATCTTGAGAAAACAGGTCAAACATGGCGAGATATTAAAGATTTAAGATCTCCTATGTCAGTAATACCACTAAATAATGTTATACTACCTTTTATTAAGTATGATAGTCCTATACTAACTAGAGTATTAGATGACATGAAAAGTCAAATAGTATCTCCAGGTAGGAAAGGATACGAAAATAAATTCGTATTTGAAGGATTACAATATTCTGTAGGAGTTGGAGGAATTCACTCAGTGAATAAACCTGAAATAATTATTCCGAAAGAAGATGAAATGCTCATTGATATAGATGTTGCATCTCTATATCCAAGTATGCTAATAGAGTATGAATTCTATCCTAAACACTTAGGTCCTGAATTCCTAGAAGTATATAAACAGATTAAAGATGAGCGAATTGAAGCTAAACATAATGGCAATAAGGTTAAAAATGAAACCTTAAAGCTTGCTCTGAATGGATTATCTGGTAACTTACAGAACGAACATAACTTCTGTTATAGTCCATTTGCTGTAATGCAAATTAGAATAAATGGACAGTTACTATTACTAATGCTAGCAGAGAAACTTACCCAGTTAGGATGTCGAATCGTCCAAGCAAATACTGATGGATTATTTGTCTTACTTAAGAAAGACGTATATTCAAAAGTTAACAATGTTTGCAGAGAATGGGAACAACTTACTAAGCTAACGCTTGAGGAAGAACGTTTTAAAGCTATGTATCAATATGCTATAAATGACTACTTCGCTATTACTGAAGATGATAAGGTAAAAGAGAAGGGTATGTTTATTACTACTGTGAAATTAGGGAAAGGTCTAACTCCGAAGATCATACCGAAAGCAGTAATAAACTTTTTTAAGAACGGAGTATCAGTAGAGGAAACTATAAAAGGTTGCCAAGATATTAGAGATTTTCTAATGTCTGAAAAGACTGGTAAACAATGGCATGTTGAGTATAATAATGAAGAACAACAAAGAACTAACCGTTTCTACGCAAGCACAGACGGTGCTTATTTATGGAAATGGAAAAGTATAGGAGAACATTATGAATGGGATCCTAATAAGTTAAGTGATATGGCTTATTGGTCTATTAGAGCTGAAGGAAAAGATCCAAACAATCCTCCATTAGTACCTATTACAAAGCAGTATCAGAATATGCTTACTGCATCTGGTGTTACTTTATTAAATTACTTAGATGATAAACCAATTGAAGAGAGAAAGATTAATTATAGGTACTACATTATGGAAGCCTATAAGATAATCCGTGAATTAAAACCGTTACAAATGAGCCTATGGGATTAACAGAGGCTTATCAGATATATTTCAGAGACCATAGCTCATATAATAATATGAGAATATGATTTTAGAAATAGACACTTCTATCTTAGATAGAATTTCAGATTTATCTATGAATCAATTAGTATTCCTAACACTTGTATTGAGTGATAATCAAACCATCAATCAAGACATTCAGAAACTTCTCAGCCTAGTTAATGAAGAAGAGATACAAGAGTTAGAGTCTCGTAAACTAATCACTACCAAAATAGTAGATGATACCACTGTCATAAAGAAAACAAAAGAACTAGAAGAACTTCTTAAAGAAGATAAATCTATGTTTGATGAATTCTATGACCTATTTCCAGTTTATGTTATACGCCCTGATGGAACTAAAGGTTTCCTTAGAGCAAATGTGAACAAATGTAGGAAGGAATATAATAGAATAGTTGGAAAAAGCAAAGCTATGCATCAGCATATCTGTAACTGTCTTAAGTATGAGATAGATAATAAAATGCTTACCGGCAAATTAGGTTATATGAAAACTATGTGGAAATGGCTCACTCAACATGAGTGGGAGACTTACGAGGAACAGATGAAAGTAGAAGAACCAATTATGACAAATAGTTATGGAACAGATCTCTACTAAAATACTACAATTCCAGCATATATCAGCAGCAACAAAAGAAGCTACTGAATATATTAAGAAGAGAAAGAACCACGAGGTAAAGTCTCTTAAAACAAGATGGAATAAGTTTAATGCTGTCTGTATGGGCGGTATCGAACCGAATACTGTATATACAATAGTGGGTATATCAGGTAGTGGAAAGTCATCATTTGTTAATACGTTAGAAAATGATTTAATAGATCTAAATTCTGATCAGGATGTTATAGTACTTAACTTCTCGTTTGAGATGTTAAGTTCTAGGCAGGTTGGTAGAAAATTAAGCAGTAAGTTAAGGCTAACTACTGCTGAGCTATATAGTGCTAACAATGATTTAGATAATGAATCGTTAGCTAAAGTCGAAGAGACTTCTCAACAGATAAAATCATATCCGATATATTATGTAGATACACCGGGTACAGTTGAAGATATAGCTTCTACTATAGACTACTTCTATGAGAATAAAGCTAAAGGCAAGAAATTTATAGTCATACTTGACCATACTTTGCTTGTTGAAGGTCAATCTCGCGAGTCAGCACTGCAAGTGATTTCCGATTTACAGAAACTGTTTATTAAGGTAAAAAAGTTACCTAATACCACTGTAATACAGTTATCACAGATGAATCGTAACATTGAAACTCCTGATAGAATTAACAATCCATCTATGCATTATCCAATGCGTAGTGATATTTCTTCTGCTGATACAATATTTCATGCATCCGATTATGTTATTTGTATTCACAGACCAGAGTTACTAAATATCCAACAGTATGGACCGAATCGTTTACCAGTTAATAACAAAGTCTACTTGCATCTTATAAAAAACAGAGATGCTGGACAATGTTCGATATTAGAATTTGACAACGATCTGAAATACAATAATTTAATTGAAACTATACGAAATGAAGAACCAGCAAAGAAGATTTCGTTTTAGTAATAACAATTAAAAGGCTGAATTTATGAAAACATATACATTTACATTACCGAAGAAAGAAAATAGTGCAAAGATTTATAAAGATGCGTTGATGGAACGCGTTATTACAGCATATCCGTGGCTGACTATTGATAGTTCATTTGATTATCCGAAATCTAATTTTGGAATCGAATATGCAGGTGCAGGTGATACTATTACATTAGGTTTGAGTAAGAAACATAATGTAAGTTGGTTGCCTAAGACTTGCTCTAACTGTCCGCTTGCCTCAAAATGCTACAAAATTGATAACTATAATCTCGAAACAGAGTTCTTTAAGGCATTAGATGCACTTGATGCATATGCTAAGAAGAATTATCCATTTGATTTGGATTATGATTTCGAGGATATCTACGGTACACCGATTAAAATTTTCCACAATTTCGTACAGATTGGATACGATATCATTCCAATCGCTCCGGGTTCATTGAACTATTTGAAACCCGAAACAAAGAAGACAATCATTAATCTTACTATTAAAGTAAAGAATAACGGTTGGTTCTAATAACATATAAATCCCATAACTAGCAGAAATTATCAGATATTTATCAGAGGGATACATAAAATAAACTAGCTTTATGATTGTATTACCAAAAGAGAAATTAAAAGCCAGAATTGAGAATCCTAGATTCTTGATATTGTTTGGCAAACCAAAGTCTGGTAAAACTACCTTAGCATCTAAATTAGATAATAATCTTATTGTCGATTTGGAAGGTGGTTCAGAATTCTTAGAGGCATTAGCTATTCAAGCTAGATCAGTAAATGATTTAGGCGAGATTGCAAATGCAATAAGAGAAGAAATTAAAAAAGAAGGTAAGAAACCCTATAAGTATATTACTATTGATAATGCATCAAGACTGGAAGAGATGTGCATGAGCTTTGCTATACAGTTATATAAAGCTACTCCAATGGGCAAGAAGTATGAAGGTACAGACCTCAGAACCTTGCCTAATGGATCTGGTTATTTATATATAAGACAAGCTGTAAGAAAAGTTATTGACATGTTCCGAGGATTATGTGATAACTTTATTCTTATTGGTCATACTAGAGATAAGTTGATTAATAAGAATGGTGAAGAAATGTCTGAAATGTCTCTTGATCTAGTAGGTGCACTAGCAAATATTATATGTGGCGAAGCAGATGCTGTTGGCTATGTATATAGAAAGAAAAATGAAACTCATATTTCTTTTGAAGGTGGAGATAACTCTGTCATAGAAGCTAGAGCTCCTCATTTAAGAGGAAAGAATATCGTAGTAGCAGAAAGTGATGAAAACAATGAAATCACTACTTATTGGAATAAGATATATCTACCTGAATAAAAAAATACAAAACAAATAGTTATGATTTATAGTACAGATTTAGCAAACCAAGTAACATTAAATAATAATAGTAGTAATACTAAATACCTCGAAGCAGGTATTCATGATAATGTTAAATTTACGTCAGTGAAGACTGCAGTATCTCCAACAGGAAAGAATTTCATTGAATTTAGATTCGAGAAAGACGGCAAGGAACTTGTTCATACAGAATGGGAACCTAAGGAACGTGCAGAAGATACTGAAGAACAGAACCAGAATAAAGCAACAAATCAGGTTACAAGAATTAATCGTATCTTGAGATGTTTCTATCCTAAAGAAGTATTAAACTTCACTGGTAGTTCTTATAAAGAATTCACTAACTGGGTAGTTGCTATGCTGAATGCAGCAAACAAAGACACATTGTTGAAAGTGAAAGTTGTCTATAATAAAGATGGATATACTACACTTCCAAGTTATGTAAAATTTGCAGCAATTGAGCCTATGATTATCCCGATGGGATTTTATGAAGAAGGCAAAAATGAAAGCATGATACGAGAAATAACAGGTATAGACTTGTTCGTTAAACCAGTAGTATCCGATAAAGAGACTGTAGAAGTTAATCCTCTAGAAGTCAAATCGGAAGCTCCGTCTGACGATCTACCTTTCTAATCTGTTAGGATTTATATAAAGCCGCCACGTCGGGCATAATACGACGAACACGTAGGTTAGTGTACCGCACTATGAAAAATGAGTGATTACGAAATAGTACACAACCTACGTTTTAATGGCAGTTCCGGAGTGTCAGGAGCATGGTGTAAAGAAAGTAAGATACAGCTTTCCTTTACTGTAGAGTTCAAATCTCTACACTGCCACTAACAATATATCATATGGTTTTTGATACTAACAAAATAAAAGAAGAAGTTACTATTACTTTAGATTATATATTATCTAGAGTAAGTGAGTATGATATATATGCAGCGTATATTGGCAATTTTAAAGTTGGCATGATCTATAATTCTCCATTGAGAAAAGATAAAACACCATCGTTTGGATGTTTCTATAGTAGAAAGACTAAACAATTGTTGTTTAAAGATCATGGTACAGGAGAATGTGGTAATGTTATCAAATTCGTATCCTTAATAACAGGTTTAACTAATTATTCAGATATTCTAAATGATATAGTTAACAAACTTAAAATTACTAGTAGTACGCATCTCGATAGCTCTAAGCAATATATACCGTCAACTGAAACAGTAATTGGTGTAGTACGTCAGGAATTTACCGATACTGACATCAATTACTGGAAGCAGTTTAATATACAGGTAGAAACATTAAAGAAGTTTGGAGTAAGTAGTATAAAGTACTACCTATGTAACGGCATAGTAAAAAGCGTTTACAAAGAAGAAAATCCTATGTACGCATATAAGGTATATAATCATTTTAAGATATATAAACCATATGCAGATAAATATACAAAATGGCGTAACAACTTAACTGAATTAGACATTCAGGGTTATAAACAATTACCTAAAACAGGAGATATACTTGTTATAACCAAAAGTATGAAAGATGTTATGTGCCTATACGAGATGGGTATACCAGCTATCTCACCTTCATCTGAATCTACATTCATACCTGATAGAGTTCTAGAACAACTTAAGAAGCGTTTTAAACGTATTATTATATTGTTTGATAGAGATGAAGCCGGAGTAAAATATCTCCGTAAAATGAGCCAGAAAACAGGCTTAGAAGGTATGCTAATTCATAAAAAGTTTAAAGCAAAAGATGTATCTGATGCTATAAAAGCTAATGGATTTGATAAAGTGAAAAATTGGTTAACTAAAAATATTAACAAATGATATGGTTCACAGCAGATTGGCATTTCTTTCATAATAGAATACTAGATTTTCATCCTAAACGGAGAGAACTATTTGGTAATAATATGAAAGAGGTAACAGAGAAAATGATACAAAAGTGGAACAGTAGAATTGATAAACATGATACTGTATATATTCTAGGAGATTTTGCATTTGGAACAACAGATGAAAAACGAAAACTATTTCAGAGATTAAATGGAAATAAAGTACTTATACTAGGAAATCATGATAAAGTATCAGATAATCACAGATGTTTCTTCAATCATATTACTCAGATAAAGAATATGACATTTAAGAAAACTGTGTTTCAGTCATTACCAAAAGACATTGAAGTAATTATGTGTCATTTTCCTATGTTCTCTTGGGAACATATTGAAAAAGGTAGTATAATGCTTCACGGTCATTGCCATGGATCGGTAGATTTACAAAACTCAGCAGAATTACCTGACCACATTCGTATAGATGTTGGTATTGATAGTAGTTTTGCAAATTATGACTTTGTATCTATTGATAAATTGGCTAATTTCATAAAAAACTATATAAAACAATGAGCAAACTTAATTATATTTCCAAAGGATTGCGTAAAGCATTAGCTTTTCCATTTAAATTAGTAGGTAATACTTTTATTGCCTTAGGTTTTACATTGTCACTTGGTATCAATGGAATACTGTTTCCAGAAGATCTCAGTAAAATGGAAGCCCTATTAGGTATCTTTAAAGATCTAAAGACTGAAATTGAAGATGGTGGAATAATTATTACTAATGATGTAGAGGAAAAGAAATAAGCCTAGCGAAAGCAAAATTCGCAATGCAACACCAAATGAGTATAATGGTATTAAGTTTAAAAGCAAACTTGAGACATATACATATAAGAAGCTGGAAGAGTCGAATATCAAAGCTGAGTATGAAACTCAACGATACGAACTGCTTCCAGCTTTTACTTTTGGTGATAAGAAATATAGAGCAATAACTTATAAACCTGATTTTGTAGGTGATAAGTTTATTATTGAATGCAAAGGCTATCCAAATGATGCATGGGCTTTGCGTGAAAAACTTTTTAAGTATTATTTGTATGTAAATAATCTAGATATAGATTATTATATAGTACATACGCAAAAACAAGTTGATGAATTGGTCAACAAGTTAAAAACATAAAAAAATTACAGTTATGGCAGAATTTATTAAGATTGGAAATGAGATTACAGTTAAACCTAAGTTAGAAGGTATTTCTTATGAGCTCATAAATAATAAAGTATACGATCTAGAGTATGATAGAATGCAGGGAAGATCTTATCTCAAAGAGAATGGAGATTTAAACATGCCAAATAAATTATATGAACTAGAAGAAGATAATAAGTTTATCAAGCGTGTACTTAATTATTTTAATTCCGAAAATTCTGGAAAGACAACAGGTATATTGCTTGCTGGTACTAAAGGTACAGGCAAAACAATGCTCTCTAAACGTATTGCCTTAGAAAGTAATTTACCTATTATTATAGTCGCAAATGACTATCCTGTTAATAAACTTACTAGTTTCTTCAAACATTTTACTACTCCTGTAGTAGTTATGTTTGACGAAATTGAGAAGAATAGTTATTGGTGGGAAACTAAGGATCTGTTAGGATTCTTAGATGGTGTAGAAGCTACGTCAAAGAAACTGGTATTGATGACCTGTAATAAAACAGATAAAATAGACGATAACTTCTTTGATCGTTGTTCACGTGTTCGTTATTTCAAAGAATATGAAGCAAATTCTAATTCTGTATTCGTACGCTATATGGCAGAAGATAAAGGAGTAAAGAACATAGATGAAGTTGTGAACTTCATCGTCGAACATATGGAAGTTAAATCATTTGATAATATTTCAGCATTCTTGGATGAAGTTGTTCTCTTCGAAGATATTCCATTAGATAAATTAGCTAAAGATATGAATCTTAGCTTAAATGGAGTAATAAGGACAGGAACAAGTAATTCTGATGATGTAGATGATGATTTATTCTAATGATACTATTTTATTCAATACTTATATATAAACTTACTAAATTCTTACAATATGAAAATATGTGGAATTAGTGACATACATGGGAATCTCTACAATGGGATTCCTGAATGTGACGTTTTGTGCATTTGTGGAGATATAATTCCATTAAATGAGCAAAGATCTATGGATGCTTCACTAAAGTGGTGGCAGACACGGTTTGCAAAATGGGTAGATAAACTACCTTGTAAAAAAATATTAGTAGTGCCCGGTAATCATGACTTTTACATAGAAAGTAAGTTAGGAGATGAATGGGAAAGTTTTGTAGAAGACTACGAACTTTATACTAATGGAAAAGTAAGATTCTTAGTGGATGAGTCATATACATATGAAGGTATAACCTTCTATGGAACTCCTTGGATACAACCTATTGAGTTTCAAGAAGGTAGATGGGCATTTGAATATCCTACTGATGAAATAGATGAGAATCCATTCGAAAAAATACCTAAATGTGATATACTACTTACTCATGATAATCCTAATTATAATGATAAACTATATTATTATAGTTATGGAAAGTACAAACATCATTTGTTTGGACATTGGCATGATGGTATATCATACGGACATCTAGGGCAACATAATTGCTCTATACTAGATGACTGGTATAACTTTAAAAAAGGCTTAAAAATAGTAACAATAGATATTATGACTGAAGACAAAAGACAAGAAATCATAGATGAGATTCTTCTACGATTACAAACAATATCCAATTTAACACAAACTATGGAATTTTCTAATCAATTAAGTAGTCTTATACAGGATTACTCAGAAGAACTACGTGCAGAAATTCCTGTAAAGGAAGATGAAGTTGAATGGGATACTTCAGGAAACTTTGTTACTGACACTAATATAATGGAAGAAGATTTCATTGTAGATAGTAACGTATTTGAAGAAACAAAAACAGCAGCATGAAAATAGAAATTCCGTATTATGAAGATAACACGCGAATATCAAATTCAGCAATTGGATGGTTCTTGAAGAAAGGACCACGTTACCTCAAGGATATGCTTGATGGTAAAGAAGAAGGTATTAGTGGAAAGTATCTTGATAAAGGAACTATGATACATATGTACCTACTTCAACCTGATGAATTTTGGGATAACTATGAAGCATTAGACTTTGTAGTACCTAAAGTAAGTCAACAAAAAACTTTATGTATAGAATATGTTCAAGAATTAGCTGTAAATCCTCTAGAAGATAATGATAAATTATTGCTTAATAGCTATAATAAAGCTTATAGTAATAGTAAATCTAATGAGAAAAAACTAGAAGAAGCTAAACAGATAGTTGATTCGTTCGGAGAATATATTTCATACTTAAAACTTGAAAAAGCTAACAAAACAGTAATATCATTTGCTGATATAACTATGCTTAGACGTATTAAGGAAAACATAGAGAATCATAAGAAAGCAAATGAATTACTAACAAACCAGCCCGGTTTAGAATGTAACAATGAGTTTCATATAAATTGGGAATATGAAAAAGCAAATGTATCCTGTAAGTCACTATTAGATAGAGTTAAGATTGACCATTGTAATAGAAAGATCACATTAATTGACTTAAAAACAACTGCTGATGTTTATAATTTCAAGCATTCTGTAGAAGAATATGATTATTATAGACAGATAGCATTCTATATACTAGCTCTTACTTGGTATTTTAAGGAAGAAGGTTATGATATAGAAGAATATGATTTAGAAGCGTATATTATTGCTATTCAGAGTAATGGTAATAATGAAGTACGTGTTTTTAATATGTTAAATGAAAAAGAGTTGTTGGATCGCAAAGACCTAATAGCAGAAACATTAACAGAAATATCATATCATTATCAGACAGGTAATTGGGACCATACTCGTAAATATTACGAAGAAGATGGAACTGAAGAAAGTCTTTATCTTGAAAATACAGCATTAAAAAAACTGATGGAAATTCAGATGATGTTAGAAAAAATAAAACAGAAGGATGAACAGAAAGAGAGCGTGAATGCTTAATGACAGAAGATTTTAGAGCGAAGATAACTGCTGAACTTGATACAGCGGCAGCAGAGAATAAATTAGAAGCATTTCTAAACAAAAAGAATAAACTGAAGATTGATGTGGAAGTAAATCAGGATTCCGCAAAGAAACTCGGCAGCAGTATTGAGAGAGGTATCAGGCAGACAAAGTTTGATACCTCTTCTATTACAGAACAGTTGGCAGGTTCTTTCAATATCTCAGATAAGAATGTGCTGAGCAGGATGAAGAAACAGATGGATACGATGGTGTCCAGCTTAGGCAAGACTTGGAATGGCAGTGATTTTGATTTTAAGAATGCTTCCGGGTTTTATTCCGGGTTGTACGCTACTGAGCCATGAGAAAATTTGCGGGAAACTAACTAGACGGAAGGGCATAAAAGGTACTGCTAAAAGTCCGAGTAACAGCAACCACAGATTATACTGCATCCGGCTGGACAAGTTGTTTCTGAATACCCATTTGGCTATCAAAAGAATTCCAACGATACCGCTGATAAATACATTGCATAATAAAAAGCGTATCATGAAATTAGCCATGTTAATCGCCTCCTTTTTTTCCTCTCTTGGATAGAAGAGAGCGAAGCGTTTCTATTTCTGGTTCTGTCAGTTTGTCATTTTCTATGTATGCAGATAACATAGCTGTAATATCCCCGTCATAATAACGATTAAGAAAGGAATTACTTTCTTGGCAAATATATTCACTTTCTTTTACTAATGGAGTATAAACGAAAACACGACTTTGTTTTTCATAAGTGAGTACACCTTTAGTAACAAGACGTTTAATAAGTGTTTGGATCGTTTTAGGACTCCAGCTTGTGGACTGCAGTAATTTTTCTGTTATTTCATTGGTGTTAATTGGAGCATGTTTCCATACGATTTTCATAACTTCATATTCAGCTTCGGAAATCTGCGGCAAGTCACTCATTTAAAATCCCTCCTAAAATCTTACGGTTGTAATAAAAATATTATAAGTTCTAATTTTTCTGCTGTCAATTAAAACAAACAGGTTGATTTAAAATCTTACTTATGTAATAATTAAAATATTACACAAGTAAGCTTTTAGAGAGGAGAAAAAATATAAGCAAAAATAATTGAAAATAAGAAAACCAATAGTGTCAAATAGATTCTATTGGTTTATCAAAGAGTAGGGTTATCTTGTTTTCGCAGTAATTCAAGCAAATAACGAACCATAGGTAACAAATCATTTGCTTCCTGTTCCGTGCAATCATTTATTAAGGTAAGGAGCTTCTGAAGATTTGGCTTCTGGTCGTTGCTATCCGGATAGAAAATCTTATCTGCTGGTATCTTAAGATATGTAATCAATGGATACAGTTTCTCAAATTTCGGATTACCACGTCCGGCTTCGATGTTCAATATAGTGCGTTGATCTAGATTAAGAATTTCTGCCAGCTTTTCCTGTGAAAGACCGAGTTCTGTACGGGCTTCACGTACTGCGTTGGCAAGATTTTGTTTTATATCCTGCATTGTAATTCACCTCGATAGTAGTTTACATTACACATCGACAGGAGTGAATTGCGTTAGAATACAGAGCGAATATGGAGTACAGTACATGATAAAACGAAGGTGGAAAATACGAGAAAAAATGAATATCAGTATAAAAAGCAGCAAGAGCTTACTACACATATCAAGGTGTATCGTAACGAAGTGAAAAACTTCAATGCGATACACCTTTTTTGATGGGAAAAATCAGCGAGTAGTTTTGTCCTTTTCCATTTTTCTGTCATTAGTCTGCTGAACTGACGAACTACGGTTAAGATATTGATTCAGATTATCTAATTTTCTATTGAGAGCATTGATTTCTTTCACAGCAGATTTATAGGTTTTTTGTAAGGTTTCTTTCTTCGAATACAAAGAATTGTATTCGTTACGGAGCTTTTCAATATCAAGAGTTTTAGGGGTCATTCCAAGGCGTTTCAACATATTTTCTGCACCGTCATGGAGTAGAAGTTCTGTTTCGTGATTTCGCAGGTAAGCATCTGGATTTTTAGATTTTTGGTACCGGACATGATAGATATGATTGGACTGATATTGTTCGGCATATTTCAAAATCTGTCCTAAATTCTTTAACTGATGCTCGGTTTCCACAAGACTGTTTCGTGCAGTTTTGGCAAGAACCGACTTAGATGCAAGCTGTTTTTCCAGCTCGGCAATGGAGCCTGTTTCACTGTAACTGCTGGCAGCAATCTTTAGGTTTTGGATGTCCGCCCAAGCTTTAAGACCGGGACTTTGTTCAAACTTTTCTTCTGAGGTGTCAATGAGCTTTTGGGAAGAAAAATCTTTGACAAGCTGCTTCTTTCTTGTAGGAAATGGAATACGCTTTTTAGGCTGTATCAATGCCTTTGCTTCGATCCGTTCCTTAATTCGTTCTTTGGTGTATTCCGAACCTAAAGAGTTGGCTCTGCCACGGATAAAATGCGCACAGTCAAGTGGTCGGAATGAGATATATTTTAAAGATTTTGCATCAAAGGTTTCGCCTTTTATCTCATATCCTTTGGCACGGATAAGGTCAAGAAAGTCCTCATAAGTATCAGCAGTTTGGATGGCTTCGTCAATGTCATTTTTGAGCCTGGTTTTCCATGAGGAATTGCTTTTATTGGAGAGCCATTCCTTGTATGTTTTTCCACGCTGGTCAGTTGGTGGCAGAACGGATAACTGATGCTCGGAACACAGCTCATCATTCATATGCCGGATGTGATAGTAGGTCTTTTTACAGTCATGGTATTTCTCATGATTGATGTTATCTGCAGCACAGAAAATGATGTGGTTATGAACGTGTCCTTTGTCAATGTGGGTAGCCACAATGTAAGAGTATTTTCCTTCCAGAAGTTTATCGGCAAGCTCTATGCCGATTTGATGAGCTTCCTTATAAGATACTTCTCCGGGCATAAATGCCTGAATCAGATGGAAAGCTTTGTTTGGGTCTGCCTGATTGGTTTTTGACAGAGCAAACTTGAAATCAAAAGCAGCAGTTTCCGGACTGCATCCAAAGGAAGAAATGAGGATGCTTTCATCTGTTTTTGCAGGGTTGCAGATGTAATCTACTGCCTTATTGACGGTTGCTTTGATAGCATGGATTTTTGTGATTGCTATACCTGTTTCATCAACTCCTTTACTTCTTTTACATCGGCTTCATAGACGTTGCCCGTGGCGTTCATACGCTTGGCAATCTGGTTCAAATTGTTACCGATGCGAGAGAGGATTGTATTGTATTCCCGTAGGTGTTCATAGTTTACATCATAGACATATCCGTACAAAATCAGATGCCGGATAAAGGCGGATTTGCTTTTCATATTGGAGGCTTTCCACTTCTGTTCTAGGATGTACTGCTCATCATCGCTCAGATATATTTTCAATTCATTTTGTCTTTCTCTTTTTGCCATTGCTTTGTCCTTTCCCTTCCTTATTTATAAAGAAGATTTTGTGATATGCCGTATCCGGCGGTGTGGTTTTTGAACGTAAAAATTCAGAAATTCCAGTGGAGTAATTGCTGGATTTTGGAGTGCAAAGGGGGTCAGGGGGATATGCCCCATGCAAGCCAACTTTCTCAAGTTTCTACTTGGAAGAAATTTGGGGAAATGGTGCCTGTGAGGGAACACAGGCAGTGCTTGCTATCTTTGGCAAATTGCCCGAAGGGAATTTGCGAGTTTTAGGCTGCATAGGCAGCCTGTCCAAAACTCATACGGGCGTTACCGCCCATTTATGGACAGCGTCCGGCTGTCCGGCTCCGTAGAACGGCATAGGTAATAAAAAAACTGCCACAGCTCACAGCAGGCATCAGATGCCCGTGAAGCTCCATAGCAGTTTGTGTGTCTTTTTATGAATTTGTGATTTTATCCATAAAAGATTTTAGCAACCAGAAGCTGCAAAGTCAATAAGAGAAAGCAGGAGAGAAAAGAGTATTTATTTTGGGATAAGTTGAGTTGATTGTGTCAAAAGCGGTTGCGGAAAAAAGCCTGTTTTAATATGAAAGGTTTTTTCCGGTTCGTTTTTTACAATGAGATTGGAGAATTTACAGAAAGGAGGTAAAGCATGAATACGGCAGATCGCAGAGCTGAAATAATAAATATTCTGCTTGTCAGACGTCGCATTACGGCGAAAGAACTGGCAGACGAATTTAATGTTACGGTTCGCACAATACAAAATGATATTCAGGCTTTATCTCTTGGTTTTCCAATCTATACGAAACAGGGAGGCGATGGTGGGATTTTTGTTGGAGAGAATTATAAGCCGTATATGAATACGCTGACTCCTCTTGAACTGAAAGTTTTACAGGAAATGTATGAACTGGCAGAGGGGATACATAAGAAAGTTTTATTTCAGGTTATCTGCAAGTATGGACCGGATAAGCTGGAACTCTAATCTTGTCATTCCGCTAAAGCACATAATTTTTACAACACCGTTCATAGCAGACGGAAGTGTGCTTATGTGCTTTTTGGACTGATAAGTCCAGAGTTGATTTTATCCAAAATGCAGGCAGAAGCCTGTGAATGTACCTTGACAATTTCATATACAAATGCGTACAGGACGTGTGGAATATGTGGAGCCACTATGCGGACACGCCAAGAGATACCTGCTTTCTTTTATAGAGAAGGTTCATACGAAGGAATACTGAAATCTGGTATTGAAGTTAAGGTAAGTAGCGAGGGATGTCTGGCAAAATGTGCAGCAGTTGCACGGGGCAAAGATACATATTTTTGATAATGATACTTCCGGAGAAATCCGGTCAATTTGGATGACGGTGCAAGACCGATGTGGGCAGAGTAATGACCTGTCACCTGTATGGATTTTTTTGTTATCTGTTGATGAGAGATAGGAGCATGGGTTCCTGTTTGTCATGGGCAGATAAAGTGCTGCCTATAGAATTTGGAGGTGGATATTATAGAAAAGAAAAAGTTGCTGAGATACAGTATGCAATTGTCTATGTTAAGGCAACTGTTGAGTATGAAGCTAATCAATGATTTTGAATATGAAAAAATAAAGAAACGCTTGATGAGAGATTATGGTGTGGTATCCAATATTACGACTTGACTTTCTGCCTGTATTGCAATATAATAATTATGCACACTACGGTGGGAACACAAAAGGAGGAAATATGGAAGTAGAAGTTATTAAAGCCAATAATCCATTTGACGAATCTTCCAAAGTAAGGAAGGTTGACCGCCTGAGAGTAGCTGCATATTGTCGTGTAAGCACAGATGATGAGGATCAGATAAAGAGTTATAATTCAATGGTTAAATACTATACTGATTTTATTCAGAATAATAAGCAATGGGTATTTGCAGGTGTGTATGCAGATAAAGCTATTACAGGAACAAAGGTGGATAAAAGAGAAGATTTTCAACGGTTGATACAAGACTGTATGGATGGTAAGATTGATATGGTTATTGCAAAAAGTCTTCCACGTTTCGCCAGAAATACATTGGACACATTAAAATATGTCAGAATGTTAAAGGAAAGAGGCATTGCAGTTTATTTTGAAGTGGAAAAGATAAACACCATGAAAGATGGCGAATTCCTTATGACTATATTAAGCTCTGTTGCACAGCAGGAAGTTGAGAATACTTCGGCTTATGTGAAAAAGGGTTTGAAGATGAAAATGAAACGTGGGGAGTTAGTCGGATTTCAAGGTTGTCTAGGTTATGATTATGATGTTGAAACAAAATCTCTTTCAATCAATGAAGAGGGTGCTGAGGTAGTAAGATATATCTTTGATAGGTATGTTGCTGGTGCAGGCAGTACCATGATTGCGAGAGAATTGAACGAGCAGGGGATAACGACCATAAAGGGAAATGATTGGACATCATCGAGCGTAATGGGAATTATCAACAATGAGAAATACAAAGGCGATATTTTGCTGGGAAAGACATTTACGGTCGATCCTATTTCAAAGAGAAGATTAGAAAATCTTGGAGAAGAAGATAGATTTTATATCAAAGATCACCATGAGCCGATTGTTTCAGAAGAAACCTTTGCTAGAGCACAGGAAATCAGAGAACGCAGAAATGGTGGAAGAAAATCCCCTACACCGGGGAAACGAGAAAAATATAGCAGACAGTATGCATTTAGCTGTATGTTGGAATGTGGTTTCTGCGGAGCAAGTCTTTCCAGACGAAGATGGCATAGCAGTTCAAAATACAAGAAAACAATATGGCAATGTGTAAAGTCAACGAAAAGTGGCAAAAGATATTGTCCGGATAGTAAAGGAATACCAGAACAGGTAATAGAAGAAGCTTTTATTGAATCCTATAAAATGCTTTGTTCTGATAATAAAGATGTATTAGAAGAATTTATTACAAGAGTTGAAAAAACTTTGAGTGAGGATACTGCAAGAGATAAACTTATGAAATATCAGAAAAGTGCAGATAATCTTCAAACGAAGCGGAAGGCACTTTTGGAGAAATACTTAGAAGGAATTGTTTCACAGGATATATACGAAGAAACAGATGTTGGATATGAGAGAAAGTTATCCGACATAAGAGCGAATATAGAAATGCTGGAACAACAAATGGAAGATGAGGTATCTCTGAAACGACGAGTGGAGGATTTTAAGAAAGCATTATCACAAAATGAAGTGCTTCAAGAGTTTGACAGAGGTATTTTTGAAAGTATTATTGAAAAAGTCATAGTCGGTGGCTATGATGAAGATGGAAACAAAGATCCCTATAAAATTACTTTTATATATAAAACAGGATTTAGAAACGAGGTTGGAAACGCAAAACAGCGTTTTGACAAGACAAAGAGCGTAGGGGATAAGGCAAAAGAATTGTGTTCCCATATCGCAGACGAGGTAAAAGATGTGTGTTCCTATGTTAGTGACAACACATGTGGAGACGGTAGTACTGCTTTCCCACAAAAAGCCAGACGGACATATCAACG